>Ga0207905_1000014_pt1 | contig 302191 bp, 273 predicted proteins | sample LinPmetageLP49_FD_184060 | JGI IMG/M metagenome (GOLD analysis project Ga0207905, IMG submission 184060) | Marine viral communities from the Subarctic Pacific Ocean - LP-49 (SPAdes) | ecosystem: Environmental > Aquatic > Marine > Oceanic | place: Pacific Ocean | collected 2011-08-27 | reverse complement strand
TTTAAACTGTTATTTTTTCTTATTGGCGGAGTGGACGGGACTCGAACCCGCGACCCCCGGCGTGACAGGCCGGTATTCTAACCAACTGAACTACCACTCCATAATAAGAATATGTTTTACAACCATATGTTGTGTAAGTGTTGGCGGAGTGGACGGGACTCGAACCCGCGACCCCCGGCGTGACAGGCCGGTATTCTAACCAACTGAACTACCACTCCAGCTTTTACTTACAAATTGTCGAAAATTGGCGGAGTGGACGGGACTCGAACCCGCGACCCCCGGCGTGACAGGCCGGTATTCTAACCAACTGAACTACCACTCCGCATTTTCGTTGCTGTCTGAGTCTCCCCTGACAGCGGCGTGAATAATACGAACCAGCCCCTACTTCGTCAAGGGCTTTTTTGTTTTTTTACAGGTTTTTTAGTCATCTGACATCGAAAGGTTTAAAATTTCACCTGTTTTGTCATTTTTTGAGCCATTTTCTGCATCAGTTGTTTTTTGCTGATCTGATTTTTTTGCCTCGGTTGCTTTCTTTTTCTTTAAAAAAGCAAAATTCAATTTAAGTTTTATCGGTTTATTCTGCACAAAAACACGAATACATAACCAACCAATAAATAATATGGCCAAATTCCCACCAATAATTAAACTAACCATTAATCCCGTGGCCATTACTTTTGGTTTTATAACAGGCTCTGGAATATTTTCTTCCTTAATGATGCTCGCTTTTGGAATTTCAGGAATAACTTCTATCGGTCTTTCTATTTCAAATAAATAGGTTGGCAACGTAGCCATAAACTCTCTGTCATTTACTGTTGAGCCAAACACAGAAATTTCAATGTTGTAACGTCCCCATCCGTAATCTTGTAAAGCCAGTTCTCTTACTGCGGTGTTATTAGTGTCTAAGTAAAATACTTGCTCTTCATTATTGGGATAATAAATTTTCCCTTGCATGATCACGGTTTCAGGCTTTAATAACTTTTCATCAATATTTATAGTAATACGGTGATCGTCCCCCTCATCGGTTGCTTCAACTGAGGTAAAACTAAAAGGCGGCTCATGCACAACTATCGTGTCTTGAACAACTCGTCGCTCAAGGACATCGGTGGTAATATAAAGTTCTGGCCGCCACTCGCCTGGAGTGAAATTTAAGGTAAACTCACCCGTAAACACACCGTCTTTTGCACTTTCATCAAATCCGTAGCCATCGTCTTTAAATTCAGTAACTTGCTGTATGCCCGCTCCAAAATTTTCAAAATTTTCATTATTGGTACTCACAAAACTCACATTGAGCGATACCGCATCTTTGAAAAGATTAGCGCGAATGGGCTCGCCATCATTTAAAATCTCACCGGTTACCTTTACAGTTTCACCCTGAAAAAGAATCTTAGGGAGTGGATCAACCTTAAGTGATAGCTCACCAATTACAACAATACGGCTCTGTGGCATTATTTGGCCAATAACTTGCCATGGCCCAGGCATAGGGTTGCGAATAACCACTAGGTCGTAATTTAATTCGTCGTACCAATCTAGGCTGGTGTTTCTTACCGCATTGGTTGCAAAGTATTTAGTGCCATCGGGTCTAACTAAAATAACGGCAGGCGACCCAGGACGTCTAAAAAATATTAATTTTATTTCATCAATTTTGTCATCTATACGAAAACGGTTATCCAGTAACGGTATTTCATTTTGTTTACCGCTGCCTTTTAACTCTTCAACTTGTTTAACGCTGTGTGCATCGGGAATGAAGCACGCGGCTATTAAAAACAGTGAAACTACTAATAGCGTTTTCATAATAGTGCCTTATTCAGCGCGCCATAAACAATGGCCGCCCTCCTTTTGTACAATGTCTAAACGTGATTGATGTGCGCTTTGCTCTGCTTCGCTTGCTGCTACAACAACCAAAGGGGCTCTATCGCTGTTTAAGCGCCTAATACCGCCCTTTTGATCTTCACTTGAGTCATCTTTATTTTGATTTAGATTTAGCTTTACTTGTCCCCCGGTCATTGCCAGGTAAACATCGGCTAAAATCTCAGAATCCAGTAAGGCGCCGTGTAACGTCCGCTTAGTGTTATCAACATCGTAGCGACGGCAAAGCGCATCTAGGTTGTTCTTTTGTCCTGGATGCAAGTCACGCGCCATTTTAAGGGTATCAAGCACGCCACAAAAATCATGGGTGTTTTGATAACCTTGATTTAATAACGCAAATTCATTATCCATATGGCCAATATCGAACGGCGCGTTATGAATAACGAGTTCTGCGTCTTTAATATAGTCAAAAAACTCTTGGGCAATGTCTCTAAAAAGCGGTTTGTCACGTAAAAATTCGTTGGTAATACCGTGAACGTCGATTGCTTCTTCTTCAATGCTGCGTTGTGGATTTATGTAAACGTGAAAATTATTGCCGGTTAACCGACGATTCATTAGCTCCACACAGCCAATCTCAATAATACGATGCCCTTGTTTAGGGTCGATGCCGGTGGTTTCTGTATCTAAAACTATTTGTCTGCGTGCCATATCGAATTAAGCCTGACTCTGGTATCTTTCTATAATCACTTTATTGTACATAATATCAAGGTAAAACAGTGCAAAAAACCGTAGAGATTTACACCGATGGTTCGTGTTTAGGTAATCCAGGCCCCGGTGGTTATGGTATTTTTATGATTTATGAAGCCCACGAAAAAAAATTAAGTCAAGGTTACAAACTCACAACAAACAACCGCATGGAAATGCTAGCTGCCATTGTTGCGCTAGAATCACTTAATCGTTCATGCCCTGTTACCCTGACTACCGATAGCCAATACGTAAAACAAGGCATTGAGTCGTGGATCACCAATTGGAAAAAACGCGGTTGGCAAACCTCTGCTAAAAAGCCGGTTAAAAATGTCGACTTATGGAAACGTCTCGATAAAGCCTGCGCCGAGCACGACGTTACCTGGAAATGGGTAAAAGGTCACAGTGGCCATAAATATAATGAAATTGTTGACGACCTTGCACGTGATGCGGCCAGCGGCAACAACTTAATTGATGATGAAGGTTACCAACCATAACCCTCAACATCGCACTATTTTTTATTTTGCTGATAATGTTGTTTTGAGGTCTGCCTAAGCCCTACCCCTTTTATTGGCGCAAATTGTGGCCGTGCATGCCACTTAGGTTTTATTGGCGTAAGTGGCGCAACACGCTTTCGTGCCACCAGCAAATATACACTGCCCATAGGTTTTAAATATTGCTTGGTAAAGCTGCGCCAAAACGCAAACCGCGACAACCGGTTACCGCGTGCCAACGATGAATAAATAAAGCGTTCATCGGCCACAATTTCAAACCCAAGCAAATTAAGCCAGTCTTTTACCCGTGCAGGGGTAAAAAAGCGCCCTGTCCACGGTAATTTTTGACCACTAAATGGCAGTAATTGCGCTAACCCACAAAAGCTAAACGGATTAAAACCGGTAATGGCAATATAACCGCCGGGAATAAGCGTACGATGAGCCTCACGTAATATATGATGTGGATCTGAGTGATACTCTAAACAATGGCTCATAATGCACGCATCTATACTGTGCTCATAAAAAGGCAGTTCGTCTATGTCAGCCACCACTCCGGTATAAGGGCCTGGCTCTGCAACGCATACTTGATGCTTAATGGAACTTTTGCTGGTATCTAACTCGCCACTTAAATTACCCAATTTAAGCATATGATAGCCAAACATACGTGGTAACCACGGCGACAATTTGCGTTCTATATCACAACGTAAATAATCACCATGCGGAAACTGTTGCCATGACAACGGTTTGGGGCCTTCTTGAAAACTAAGGGCTGGTTTCATTATATAAGCTCGTTATAATATTAATTAAATACCACTTTATAGAGCAACGATACATGGTGCAAGTCAAAGCAATTAAAGCCTTTTCTGATAACTACATTTGGTGCTTAACCACCGAGCATAATAATCAAGCGTGGGTGGTTGACCCTGGCCAATCTGCGCCGGTCACTGAGCATTTAGCACAGTATAATTTAACCCTAGGCGGTATTTTAATAACGCATCATCATTATGATCACACTGATGGCGTTGCCCAATTAGTAAAACAGTATCCAAACGTTGAGGTTTATGGCCCAAGTAACAGTCCATTTAAAGGAATAACAGAGCCTTTAAATGAAGACCAAACGATTACCGTTTTAGGCACCTCATTTAATATTATCACCACGCCTGGCCACACACTCGATCATATTTGTTATGTTAATGATGCACTTGCCTTTACTGGCGACACATTATTTAGCGGTGGTTGTGGGCGCTTATTTGAAGGCACTCCAGAACAAATGTGGCATTCATTTAATAAACTTAGTGCACTACCGAGTGATTGCAAAGTGTATTGTACTCATGAATACACCCAGGCGAATTTGGCGTTTGCAAAAGCGGTTGAGCCACGAAACCCCGAGTTACTCGCTTACAGCCAGCAAGTGGATGAATTGCGTAATAAAGATGAAATAACGTTGCCAAGTACCATAGGCCATGAGCTGAAAATTAACCCTTTTATGCGTAGTAATTTGCCAAACATTACAGAATTAATACCAAAAGAATATTGTTTAGTTACAAAAAACAATGAACCTTGGGAAAACTTTGCTAGTCTGAGAAAGTTCAAAGATCATTTTTAATTTGGGCCTGTTGACCTTTCAAGGTTAAACATGCGCTAGCAACAACAATAATAAAACGATTAGTTAATAAACAATAAGTTAACATTTTCTAATCATATTTGTTTGGAACTTTTAACGGTCATAAGTGGCAATGTTGACTCATTATGGGTAGTATTCGCCGAGTTTTTTACCCTATGTATTGGTATTTATGAATAAATCTCCTCTTTTATTGGTCTTAGCGATGACGCTAAGCGGTTGTCAAACTCTGACAACGTTAAACACAGATTCACAAAATCAGGCACTAGACCAGCTTGAAGGCGCAAGCCCAAACGATATTAGCACGGCGCTGATGATGAACGCGCAATATCAACAAGTGAACGATATCGAAGAGGAAGCCCCTGTGTTTGACGATGTTTGGGAGCGTATTCGTTACCAATTATCTATCGATATTCCACAAAATCGCCCAGTAGTCGCTGAGCGTAACTATTATGCGCGCCATCAAGCATACTTAGATCGTATCTCTAAACGTGCTGAGCCGTATTTGCACTTTATTGTTGAAGAAATTGAAAAGCGTGAAATGCCAATCGAAATAGCACTTTTACCTATAGTAGAAAGTGCTTTTGACCCTTATGGCTACTCGCATCGCACCGCATCAGGTATTTGGCAATTTATGCCAGCAACCGGCGAGCGTTTTGATTTAAAACAAAACTGGTGGTATGACGGCCGTCGCGACATTGTGCAATCAACTCGCGCAGCGCTTGATTATCTCTCATACTTACACAAAACCCTTGAGGGTGACTGGCTGAACGCAATTGCAGCTTATAACTCAGGTGAAGGCCGCTTACTGCGTGCGATTAAAAAGAATCGTAAAAAGCATTTACCTACCGATTTTTGGTCACTTGATTTACCTCGTGAAACCACTGCCTACGTGCCTAAATTATTAGCATTAGCCGATTTATTAAAGCGTGCTGATGATTTTAATGTGTCATGGAAGCCTATTATTAACGCGCAAGTGGTTGAAGTGGTCAATATTGAGTCACAAATTGATTTAGCGCTGGCAGCCGACATGGCCGACATGACCCTCACCGAGCTATACAGGCTAAACCCTGGATTTAACCGCTGGGCAACAGACCCTGATGGTCCACACTTTTTATTAATACCCACCGATAAAGTAGAGCAATTTACAGAAAAATTGGCTGCAACTGACATTAAAAATCGTCTTCGCTGGCAACAATACAAAGTTAAAAAAGGTGATAGCCTGTCGGTAATTGCCAGTAAATTTACCACTAGCACCAATGCAATAAAGTCATTAAATAAGCTTAATTCAAACGTCATTCGTGTTGGCCAACAAATTTTAGTGCCGCTAACAGATGGTAAAATTAACAGTGAACATTTACCTCAGCAAGTACGCGCGGCTGCTAATAAAAGTTTGCGTACTAAGCTCTCACACACGGTAAAAAGTGGTGACACATTGTGGGACATAAGCCGCGAATACGATGTCACTATAGGTGAATTAGCTAAGTGGAATAAGCTGAAGAAAAATGCAGTACTGCGTTTAAATCAAAAATTGGTTGTTTATAAATCAGCAAATCAGCCTAAAGAGTCAGCGAATAACACCAATCGCACTATTACTTATAAAGTGCGTCGGGGTGATTCATTAGCGCGTATAGCCTCTAAGTTTAATTTAACCGTGAGCGATATAATTAAATGGAATGACTTGGCTGGGCAAAAATACTTACAGCCAGGCCAAAAGCTTAAACTCAAGGTTGATGTGAGAAGTAGCTAATAAACATAACCAATAAATAAAAAAAGAGCGCATGCGCTCTTTTTTTATTTGGCTTAGCTTACAATGCCCAAAGGCTGTGCGGTTTGCCATGCCCCGCGAGTAAAATCGGGAATATCTATTGAGCGGCTACGCTCACTCACAGACTGGGCTGATAACGGCGAAATAACCGACCATGCCGCCCCGTCATAAACGTCTTGATCTAGCGGTTCACCATTTCTTAAGCAGTAAATCATCCGCCAAAACATTAAAAAGTCCATGCCACCGTGACCACCATTGCGCTGCGCCTCTTCACCCATTTTTGTCCATAAGGGATGGTCGTACTGCTCATACCATGCGCTCATATCATAATCCCACTCATGAAAACTTTTTGAGCCACCAGTTTCAAGGGCAATACGATTAGGGAAACCTGCAAACACGCCATTCGTGCCTTGTATTAAGTTATGTCGTGAGTACGGCCGAGGGGTTGTCGTATCGTGCTGCACCATAATACTGCGCCCTTTGAGAGTTTTAATCAGCGTCGTGTTCATGTCACCGGCAATATAATTGAGCTGGTTACGGGGGTGTTCGGCAGCAAACTCACGTTGCGCATAGGCGCTTCGGCCAAGTGAAGGTGAGCTCATTGAGGTTAAAAAATCGAACCGATCGCCACGATTTATATTCATGTATTGCGATACCGGCCCTAATCCATGCGTAGGATATAAATTACCGTCACGTCTTGCATGCCACTGCGTTCGCCATGAGCCTGTTTTGTGCTCAAGCTCTTTCATTTGCCAGCGCAGTTCATGAATATACGCCGCTTCGCCATGTAACAGCTCCCCAAATACACCTTGGCGTACCATGTTTAATACCATTAACTCGTCGCGGCCGTAGTTAACATTTTCCATCATCATGCAGTTTTTTTGCGTACGCTCTGCGGTATCAACAATTTGCCACATTTCATCAACAGTCAGTGCTAGAGGCACTTCAACAAAAGCATGTTTTGCGTTGTTCATGGTATCGATAGCCATTGGCGCATGCCATGCCCATGGTGTTGAAATAATCACAATATCAATGTCTTGTCGTTCGAGCATTTGTTGATAAGCGCGCTCACTGCCACTATACAATGCAGGCTTTGCCACTCCCGTATCAACTAAATAATTAGCGGCACGTTCTAAAACCTCTGTATGAGTATCGCAAATAGCCACTATTTGAGTGCCTTCAATGTGGCTCATACGCTTTACATGGCCAAACCCGCGCTGACCCACACCAATAAACCCTACTCTCACCACATCCATTTTAGGTGCGACCAAACCGATAACGGAGCGCCCTTGTTGCATAGGCGCGCTAGTATGAACACTGCCACTAGATGCACAGCCACTAACCACACCAGCAGCGGCAGCTACACTGGCTGCCTTTAAAAAATCCCGACGATTAAATTGCTTCATTACTTATCCCTTTTGTTATTATTTTTAACTTACCTAATGGCGGTTAATGGGTAAAGGGCCAAAGAGGTAAGCTGCATAAAAATAGGTTTAAAAGGGATAAAAATTCGCATTGTGTTATTGTTTGGGGTTATAGTCGAAAAAAATATTATTTCCTAACTTATTATGTCTTATATAAAAACCATCACATTTTTTTTAGTTATTGTACTAACGGGTTGCTCAGAGTCTGCAACCCCCACTTCCTCGCTCGAAAACAGTCCGGGCGTTAGTTTAAATAATATAAAACAGCATATTAAAACCCTTGCCTCTGATGACTTTGAAGGTCGCGGTCCATTAACATTGGGTGAAGTAAAAACCGTTGGCTATTTGAGTGAACAATACAAAGCCATAGGGTTAACTGGTGCCTATAACGGTGATTTTTTACATCCGGTTAAAATGGCCATGATCACCGCAGATCAAAACATGCAATTGACCATGGGTGATTTAAGCTTTAAAGGGGGTAAAGACTTTACTGCTCGTACTAAACAATTACAGCCTGTTATTGATGTTCGAAATTCTGATGTGGTCTTTGTCGGTTATGGTATAAATGCCCCTGAATATAACTGGAACGACTACGCCAATATTGATGTAACTGGTAAAACCGTTATTGTGCTGGTAAACGATCCGGGCTTTGCCACTCAAGACGATACGTTATTTACTGGTAATGCCATGACTTATTATGGTCGTTGGACTTATAAATATGAAGAAGCCGCGCGCCAAGGCGCTAAAGCGGTCTTTATTGTTCACGAAACAGCTCCTGCCGCATACCCTTGGGGGGTAGTTGAAAGCTCAAATACCGGCACTAAATACAGTCTAATGGATAACAACCTCAATGCATCTGAATTGCCCGTTATGGGCTGGCTAACACTCGATGCCACCGAGCAAATATTTGCATCAGCACACTTAAATTACCAACAATTAAAGCAACAAGCACTTAGTGAGCAATTTCAAGCTAAAGCGTTGAATTTAAAAGCAACCCTTGCATTTAAAAACGAAGTGTCACATGCAAAATCACATAATGTGGTCGCAAAAATCACAGGCAGTGAAAGCCCAGATGAATACATCGTTATTAGTGCCCATTGGGATCACTTTGGCACTAAACAAACCGACAGCGGTCCTAAAATTTATAATGGCGCCGTTGATAACGCATCAGGCACCGCGGCCACCCTTGAGATTGCTCGAATAATGCAAAAAATGCATCAGCAAACACCGTTTAAACGCTCGATTATTTTTGCCAACTTCACCGCCGAAGAAACCGGTTTAATTGGTTCAGCGCAGTTTGCCTCTGGTGACGTGATCCCAACAAAGAATATGGTTGCCCTACTAAATATTGATGGGATGAACGTACTCGATAGCACCGACTATATTTTACAGTACGGTAAAGACCTCTCGACTATGGAACACTATTTAGCTAAAGCCGCAAACGCGCAAGGACGTCAAGTTAAACTGGATCCTCGTGCGCAAAATGGCTTATTTTTTAGATCGGATCATTTTTCACTCGCCAAACAAGGTGTGCCAAGCTTACTGTTTATGAGCTTAGGTGATACCGATCCTGACTACATCACTCATAAATACCATAAAGAAGCTGACGATTACTCAGCTGATTGGTCATTAGGTGGGGTAAAACAAGATATAGAACTGATTGTTGATATAGCCTCACAACTGGCGAATAACGGTGATTGGCCAAAATGGACAAGCGAGTCTGACTTTAAAGCCAAACGCACCGCTGACAAACAATAAATACAATTAAACATTACTATTTAAAATCCTCCTACTCGGAGGATTTTAGTTTTACCCGTGCCTGTGTAAGCAATGTTTCAGCTTTTGCCCCTAAATACACATATATCGCTAAAGCAATTAAAAGTCCCACCACTGCAAGCATCATCGCTATAGCTGGCATTAAATACTCTGATTGCCCTAATGCGGCTTTAAACATAGTGAGTAGTGCTTCAATTGATATAGCAATTAACACGGTAGAGATAAACCGGGTAATGGTTCGTCGTGTTGATGAGTGTCTAAAAATATCTTTATGCATGAGGATTTCTTCCTCAAGAATTGTTTTGCCAAGATCAAAAACAGCCAATGCTAACGTGATATAAATGATGATGCTAAAGGGTTCTAGGGGATCGGACGAACTATTTACGTGAGTTATTAATTCATAGATGTCGATAAATACGATGTTGAGTAAAAAAAGCACCAAACTAAATAAGCACGCCACAATAATTCCATAACCTGCTTTAAAATAAGGTGACATAGTCGCACGAGCGGTATCACCCATCACAAACTCAATAAGCTGCGTTAAACTTACATCAACAACTAAATAATGTTGATTATTGATAGGTTTGTTTAATTCTTTAATCGCAGATATACATAAATGGTTGGTCGCAATAGAAATATAAGGCGCAGTAAAACAAATAGCATTACAGGCTTTTACATTTAAAAAATAAGGCCGCTCACTTAAATCCTGATTATTGCCTCTCTGTGCCAATTTTTTATTGTAGGCACGTTTAAAGCAAACGTTATTGCCCTGTTGTGAGCCCTTCTCGTCCAAACAGTATTGTAATTCTAAAAAAGGATAATGCTTTGTTAAATAGCGCATATCACGATTATTAGCGATGCCGTCATCTATACTCATTAAAATTGATTCTAATAAGCTATGTATTATCTGCTCATATTCGTTATAGCGCTCAACACTACTTATATAACTCATTCTCGCCATAGTTAGGCTCCTTAAATACCCTAATCAACAGCTAAGCAAGTTTAAAACCAAAAATTAAAGAACTTAAAAATCAATAACTTAATTTAAATTCATTGACGCCATTGCACTATTTTAGTGACAACTGCACACACTATTTCTCGCCACGCACAAAAAAGCAGCTGAGTATTTACTACTTAGCTGCTTTTTATGTCTCGTTTATAAATTACATAAACGCTTTCATCCGTAATATAATTACTGAATTTTTGCGAACTCTTCTTTTGAAAGCTCACCGTTGCTATCAACATCTAAATCATCAAATAATTGAGCTAGTTGTGAGTTAGCTTGTGCTTCAGACTGGCTAATGACGCCGTCGCCATCAGTATCGAAAGAATCAAAGTCAACCGCAGCAAAAGCCGCTGAAGATGAAGCAAGTGCAATTAAAGCGAGTGTTTTAGTAAATGTTTTCATAATTAATCCTTAGGCTAAATGCCTTAATTAAAATGGTAAGAAGTCCTTTTCAAAGATCCTTAAGGGAAACTAATACGCTGAAAATTCGTCTTTAGAAAGTTCACCATTACCATCTACATCTAGCTCTGCAAACTGCTCCAAAAGCTGTGCAGCAACCGATGCCTCTGCTTGGCTGATGGTGCCACTACCATCTACATCAAGCGTTTCAAAGTCTGTGCTTGCAAATACTGCAGATGAAGAAGCAAGCGCCATTAATACCAGTGTTGATTGTAACTTTTTCATAATATAATCCTTCAAAGTGTGCAATGTTCGTCAAATAAAAAATAATTGGCTCAAAACTATCAACCTCATATCCTTGCGATTCTTTGTCATAAGCTCCCTTGCCTATTTAGGTTGTCTTGGGCAACTCAGAATCAGTAGTAGTATTGAGCACTAAAGCTGGTTACGCCTTAGAAAACTCTGCTTTAGATAACTCACCGTTTTGGTCAGTATCAAGCTCAGTAAACTGGCTCATAAGTGAGGCGTCAACTGATGCTTCAGCTTGGCTAATAGCGCCGTTGCCATCCACATCGAGTGTGTCAAAATCGGTTGCTGCAAAAGCCGCTGATGAAGAAGCTAAAGCCATTAATACCAGTGTTGATTTAAGTGTTTTCATAATGTAATTCCTTCATTAGGTTGTGTGATGAAGCGATGTGCTTTATCACGTTTTTTGCTAAATACAGCTTAGGTATTACAACTTCGATGCCATGTTTTTAAAGTTATTTAAAAACATGCAGTTAGAATGATTTTGAAGCATTTTAATAAAAATAAACCATGATTTTGTTGCTTTTTAGCAACAACCACTGAGGCTGAAATAAATAAACATTTAAAATCAATAAGTTAAATTATAATAAAAAGAGACATGGGAATGAAAAAACCGGAAAAATCATGTTTAGAGCAGTTATGAGAATAAACCGACTCTGAACACATCCGACATACTTACTTTAACGGTATAAAATAATACGCATAACGCATTGAAATATAATAACTAAAATAATTTTTCTATTATTTTTTATAAAAACTTTTGAAGAACGATTTAAAAACTATCGTTTTGTTGCCAAATGGCGAATTGGGATGAAAACAAGCTGTAATAGAGGAGAGTCGCTAGCAATGTGTTGCTCTAAAAAACAATAAACTAGTCGCTCATACTCATAAGGGCTATGAGCGTGAGCAATGTGTTTTAAACAGCCTGCTTTATTTCCAACCTTGCAACCATTTTTGTTGATCTTTTAAATCGCGCCACTGGATTGGGTATTGGTTTTTTGACATTACCGCCTCAGTGATACATTCAATGACGTTGCCGTCTTCATCAAACTCAACCTCAACAATAATAAAATGTTTATCCTTATTAATTGCTGGGATCGCTGTCCATTTACTATTAAGCAGTTTTTTAGGATTTAATTTATTCATACTACGCCTTCTAAGTTTTCTGCTTGAACATACGCATCAGAGCCATTTTTAGTTTTATTAATCTGATATTCAAGACACTACTAACGTGCCTTTATACATTTGCATTTGGCAATGAAAAGCATATTCACCCACTTTAAGTGCCGGCAGCTCAACAGTGTTATTTTCACCCATAGCGAGCGTTTTACTGATATCGAGTGAAGGAAACACCACCGTTTCGGCGCATGGGGCGCTGTCTTGTCGATTAAACGTCAGCGTTATTTTTTTATCAGCAGCCACTTTAATATGGGCAGGATAATAAACGCCGTTATTAACCACTATCGTTATTTTGTTATTATTACTCTGCACTTGCTTAGGTTTGTATAGCCAAAACCAGTATATAATAACCGCAATTAACAACGCACCAAGTATATTGATCATCAACATAATGCTACTCCTATTTATAAAATTACGATTTACTGGGTTTAAAAAAGCGCAGGCGATTGGCGTTTGTGACCACAGTTAGTGATGACAACGCCATAGCAGCACCTGCAACAACCGGGTTGAGTAATATACCAAAGAATGGATATAACAGCCCCGCAGCAATTGGAATACCTGCCACATTGTAAATAAATGCACCAAATAAATTTTGCTTAATATTGACTATAGTGGCGCTACTAACCGCAATGGCATCGCCAAGACTCTGTAATGAACCACGCATTAAGGTGATATCAGCGCTTTCTATCGCCACATCGGTGCCAGTGCCAATAGCAAACCCAACATCGGCCTGTGCCAGTGCCGGCGCATCGTTTATACCATCACCCGTCATACCGACTATTTCACCTTTAGCTTGGCGTTTAGTTACTTCACTGGCTTTGTCATCAGGCATTACTTGGGCAATAAAGTCCTTAATACCGACTTTGTTAGCGACGGCTTTAGCGGTAGCTTGGTTATCACCGGTCAGCATAACAACATGGATACCTTTTTTTTGTAGACGTTTAATGGCCTCTGCTGAATCGTCTTTTATCGGATCGGCTACCGCTATAATGGCTTGTAGTTGGGTATCAATAGCAAAATACATTGGCGTTTTAGCGGCGCTGGCTAATTGCTCAGCTTGCTCTTTTGCCTCTGCAATACTGATATTATGTTGGCTCATAAGCGCTTCATTGCCAAACAATAAAGTTTGTCCATCAAATGTGCCTGTAACACCTTTCCCCGTCACAGCGTTAAAATCGCTGACTTTTTCAATCGTGATATCTTCATTTTCAGTATAACTTACAATAGCTTGTGCTAAAGGATGCTCAGAGCCGCTTTCAAGACTAGCAGCAAGCTTAAGGACGTGTACTTTATCGCTATCATTAAAATTAATGATATCGGTAACGGTGGGTTTACCTTCTGTGATCGTGCCGGTTTTATCTAAAATCATGGTGGTTATTTTAGAGGTAGTTTGCAGCGCTTCTCCATTACGGATAAGTATTCCCGATTCAGCGGCTTTACCTATCCCAACCATAATTGACATAGGGGTTGCTAAACCCAGCGCACACGGACAGGCAATGATAAGCACCGTAGTCACGGCCACTACCGCATAAGCAATGCTCGGCTCGGGACCAAAATTAAGCCAAGCAAGGCCCGCGAGCACTGCAATAATCATTACCGTAGGAACAAATACGCCGGATATTACATCGGCTAAATGCCCTATGGAGGGTTTAGAATTTTGTGCTCGTTTAACCATATTAATAATACTGGCAAGTGTGGTTTCACTGCCAATATGGGTGGCTTTAAATAGCAACGTGCCACTTTTATTAATGCTGCCTGCAACAATGGTATCGCCCTCAGTTTTGTTCACTGGCATAGGCTCACCCGTGAGCATTGACTCATCCACTGAGCTGCGACCTTCAATGACTTCACCATCCACAGGGATTTTTTCACCGGGGCGTACACGCACAGTCTCGTTTTTTAGTACCTCACTAATAGCTATATCTTGCTCTTTGTTATCACGCACTACCCGAGCGGTTTTTGGCTGCAAACCGATTAAGCGTTTTATCGCCTCAGAAGTACGACCGCGGGCTTTTACTTCAAAGGCAAGGCCTAGGCTAATTAAACCGATGATCATCGCTGAGGCTTCAAAATAAACATGCCTAGCCACCTCGGGTAACACGCTTGGCGCAATGACTACCACCATAGAATACAACCACGCGGTACCTGTGCCCAATGCAATCAGTGTATCCATATTGGCGGTGTGGTTTTTAAATGACTGCCATGCGCCGTTGTAAAACTGTTTACCCGCAATGGCCATAACCACTAAAGTGACTATACCAACAATAAACCAGCCAATGCGCTGCGCGTTGGTGGTAACACTCATATCAAAAATAAGCCCATACAACATAAGCGGAGCGCCAACGCCTAGCGCCAATACCATATTACGCATTAGCTTTTTATAATGTGCGTTATCGGCTTTGGCTTTTTCATCTAGCGCGTCTTGCTCCGACTCGCTATTCATTGGCTTAGCCTTGTAACCAATATTTTCGACTGCTTCAATCAGCTCTGCTGATGGCGCATTGCCTTCAACTTGCACACTGCGATCAGCAAAGTTCATTTCAACACGCTGCGCACCTGATACGCTTTTTAGCGCTTTTTCTATTTTTGCGACGCAGCTGCCGCAATTGGCGCCTTCAATTATAAAATTTTGCACTGTGTCTTTATTGTTGCTCATTTTGTTTCCTCGGAACTAACTTGTTCGTTAAGGGGATCTACAAAGGTCTCAATTAAACTACATATATCAGCACTTGCGGCACCATCGCTTGAGTTTTCCCACTGTTTTACCGCTGCTTGCATACGCGTTCTTAGTTTGAGTGTTTCTTGAAATAGCCGCTCTGTTTCTTCAAGTCGCTTTGCTATTAATTGTCGTGTCAGTGGACACGGACAATTCCCTTGCTCCGACTGAGCAACTATTTGCTGAATATCTTTAATAGAAAAACCAAGTTGCCGTGCACTAATAATAAACTTTAAACGCTGTTGATCGGCAGCGGTATACACTTGATAGCCATTGCTTTGGCTACGAATGGGGTTAAGTAACTTTATACGCGTGTAGTGCCGCACTGTATCTTGGGTCACTCCCATGATTTTAGCTAGCTGTTTAACATACATAACTCACTCCATCGGGTTTTAATAGTGATATAATAAACCTATGTGTAACACACAGGTCAACCGCTATTTTAAAACTCAGGGAATGCGTTATCGGCACATTAAATAAGTGATTACGTTTGCTTAAAGAAGAGGAAGAATACAGCAGTCACAAAATAGTGACTGCTAGAAAATGTAGACGTTATTTTGCTAAGAGTTAGGTTAACAATAATTTAATTTGCTTCGCTACGCGATTGTTTAAGTGCTTCACCTAGCTGCCCAGCAATTGCTTGGATCTCAGGCATGGCTTCTTGCACTAAAGATTGTGACATTTGCATAGATGCTTGCATCACCTGTGGCATTTTTTTCAAAATAGCTTGCCCTGACTCTGTTTTATAAAAATCGAGCATATCGCTAATCTCTTGCTCACTAAATTGCTTATCATAAAGGTTAACCATCATAGGCTGCATTTTTTGCCAGCTCATTTTGGTTTTTAGCACCTCAGTCATATCGGCATAATATTTATCAAATATTGGCTTTTCATCTGGCTTTACACCCATTTGCACCGACATATTTTGCATCATGCCCTCAACTTGAGAATACATAGAGTCAACCATGGCGTCCATATCCATCACCTCTACCAGCTCATCAATTTTTTGTTGCTTAGTAGTTTGCGCTGCATATAAGTTAGTTGAAAAAATAAGTAGTGATAAAAGTAATACCTTACCCATATTAATATCCTTTTTGTATTTGAATTTACGCCATACTCACATGTTCAATAAGTGTTGTAAATGGGAACAACCAAAAAAACAAAAAGCCGAATAACTACCATTATTCGGCTTTTTGTCGTTTGTTAGGGTTAATCTTTTTCGATATTATCGAGTCCTTTCGTTCCATCTTTGGCTTTTAACTTATGATGAATAGCGGTTTTAATTAGCATATAACCACTAATGGGCGCCGTGATTAATAAAAATATAGTGATTAATATTTCTTTTACGCTTAAGCCACTAGCTGAATTGGCAAAAAATACCATCGCAGCCGTGAGTATACTTGCCATCCCTAAAGTGGTTGCTTTAGTTGGCCCATGTAAACGCATAAAAAAGTCCGGCAGTTTAATTAAGCCAATAGAGCCAATTAAAATAAAGAGCCCACCTAATAACAGCAATATTGATACGATCCATTCACTTATCATTTTAATACCTTACTCAATTATATCGCCACGAAGTAAATACTTACATACTGCCACCGTACTTATAAAGCCTAACATTGCGATAAGCAAAGCGGCTTCAAAATATAAACCTGTTCCCATACTGATGCTATATAAAATAATCAATGCAATAACGTTAATGTACATTGTATCGAGCGCCAAAATACGATCTGGTACTGATGGACCAATAATAAGTCGCCATAGATTTAGTAGTAATGACAATCCAACCATTGAAAAAACAATCAGTAATACTGTATCTAACATTGAAATATCTCCTTTAGGGGAGCTTCGTAGCGTGCTTTAATTTGTTTGATAAGTGCTTGCTCATCATCTAAATCTAACACGTGAATTAATAAATATCGCTGCGCCGGTTCATCGTCTTCATTAAGTGACTTAATGAGAGGATAAACCTCAGCACTGACTGTACCCGGCGTTAAAGACACACAACTAGCTAAAATAGTAATTGGCATTTCATGCATTAAATCGATAGGCACTTTAACAAAACCTGGACGTAAATTTTTTGAAGGGCCCAGTATTAATAAGGCCACTTGTAAATTAGCCACAATAATATCGTAAAGCACAATAAGTAACTGCTTAAACGCCAAGCCAGGCTTTAATATGAGTGGTTGTGGATCTCTAAACGACATACTAAATAAAGGAATAAGCAGTGCTAACAATGCACCCAATATAATATGCCCTACAGACACACTGTTATTTAATAATAGCCATACTATAAATAAAAATAGACTACGAAACGGTGTGGGTAACCAACGAAAACGAGCTTCTAAGCGCATTACAGACCTCCCTTGAGTACCGCATTAATACCACCACTAATATCATGAAGTTGAGTTGCTGTTTCAAGTGCATATTGCGTTGCCAAATCACCAAAAACAACCAACAGTATTGAGCTTGTGAGCAGGCCAACAAGTACGATAACTTGCAACGGATGTGCATTAGCAACATCAGCAGCCTCACCGCCTTTGTCTTTATGCTCCCAAAACAAACTCGTGCCTGCACGTGATATAGCAACAATTAACGCTAAGCTCATAATTAAGTAAACAGGCCAAAATACCAGTGCTTGCTCACTGTTTAAGGTGGTTTTTAAAATCCAAATTTTACCTACAAAACCTGAAAGTGGCGGCATACCTATGACGGTTAGTCCAGCGATAATAAAACACGCTCCCAACAAGAATGGTTGTTTAACTGCGCGTCCGCCAACTAATCTGTCGCCGGCTTTACCTCGCTGAGTTGCAATTAAATCAGCCAGTAAAAATAGTGCTGCAGTCACTAACGTTGAGTGCACCAAATAATACAATAGTGCAGCTGTGGCGTTTATATTTTGAAGTGCAACCAGTGCCACTAAAGTACCCACAGAAACCAGTACTAAGTTTGCGGTAAGCTTACGTAAATCTTGTGCTGCCAACACCCCGATTGCCCCAATCACTATGGTAGCAATGGCCAACGCCCATAGCCAAGACTGCGCCATATGCTCAAGTTCACCGGCTTGCTCACCAAATACCACTGTATATACGCGTAAAGTGGCGTAAACACCTACTTTGGTCATAATCGCGAATAATGCAGCAACCACGGGTGTCGCACTTGAATAGGCATTTGGGAGCCATAAATGCAGTGGTAATAGTGCACTTTTAAGGGCAAATACTACAAGCAATAGTAACCCGCCCGCTTTAGCTAAATAAACATCATCACCAGTTAACTGCGGTACTTTATTAGCCATATCAGCAATGTTTAGGGTACCCAATACCCCATATAAAATACCTAAGCCGATTAAAAATACACTTGAGCCAACCAAGTTTAAAATAACGTAATGCAGTGCTGCACGTGTTTTTGGTTTACCGCCGCCGTGCATTAATAGCGCATAAGAAGCAATTAGTAACACTTCAAAAAAGACAAAGACGTTAAATAAATCGCCCGTTAAAAACGCACCATTTACCCCTAATATTAAAAAATGAACCAAGGGATGGAAAAAGCTGCCTTGCTCGTCATCGCCGGCACACCCATATAAAACCACACCAAGACCTAAAAAGGCGGTTAAAGTAACCAGTAAAGTTGAGAGCATATCTGCTACCAGTACAATACCAAACGGCGCTGACCAGTTACCGATTGCATAAACAATAATCCCGTTATCTTTAACCTGAACCAGCAGTAATACTGTAATTACAAAGGTTAAAATAGCCATTAGGCTTGAAGTTAATCGCCGTGCAAATAAACTTTTGCCACACGGTGGCAGTAGCAGAATGATTGCCGCTAGCATAGGCATTAAAACAGGCAAAGATGCTAAATGCTGAATCATTTTCTCTCCTTGCGTTTACTTCTGGTTAGGGTGCCATCAACATGATCATTCCCTAAATCTGCTCGCCCTCGTATCGATAAAATAACCACAAACGCAGTCATGGCAAATCCTATCACAATAGCTGTTAATACTAAGGCTTGTGGCAGCGGATCGGCGTAATCAGCGCCAGTTCCAAGTACCACCGCTTTATTGATAGTTAAGCGCCCTGATGAGAATAAAAACAAATTAACCGCGTAAGAAATCATTGTCAGCCCCAATACCACTGGGAATGTGCGCGCTCTTAATAATAAGAACACACCACAGGTGACTAGCACGCCAACGCAAGATGCGTATAACAGTTCCATTAAATATTTACCTCTTCTTTCTCTGCTTTCGCTGTCATATTACCTAAGCTCGCAAGGATCATTAGCGTCGCGCCAACGACGGTTAAGTACACGCCCAAGTCAAATACAATGGCGCTAGCTAGCTCTGTTTTACCAACAAACGGAATATCAAAGTAATCAAACCAGGTAGTTAAGAATGGTTTATCGAAGAACCAACTTCCGACACCCGTAAACATGGCGATAGCGATACCTGATGCAATAATTTTTCGATAGTTAACATCAAAACGTTCATTAATCCACGCAGTACCATGGGCCATATATTGTAAAATAAAGGCAATAGAGGTCACTAGGCCGGCAATAAATCCACCGCCCGGTAAGTTATGACCACGTAAGAAAATATAAGCGGATACTAATAGCGCCAATGGTAATAAGCTTTGTGAAATACAAGCCAATAAAATAGGGTGACGGTCTTTAGACCATGGGCGCCCTTCACTGTCGCTTGCTGGCATATAAAGCGGAATTCTTGATAACAGTTTAAATATACCCAGTGCTGCAATCCCTAACACGGTGATTTCACCTAAGGTATCAAAGCCCCTAAAATCAACTAAAATAACGTTAACAACGTTAGTACCCCCACCGCCTGTTTTAGCATTAGCAACAAAGAATTCAGAAATTGAATTAAGAGGACGGGTCAGTAATGCATAACAAATACTAGCAATAATTACCCCCACCGTAGAGGAAATAACCACATCACGTAAAATACGCAACGAGCTTGACTCTCTTGGCGTACTTTGCGGTAAGAAAAACAGTGCCAACATTAATAATATGATGGTCGCAACTTCTACTGTAAGTTGCGTTAAGGCCAAGTCAGGCGCTGAAAAACGTGTAAACGCTACCGACACCATTAATCCCACAATCGACAGCATTAATAACGACACCATCCGAATTCGATGCCAAATAACGGTAGCAATAGCACCAATAATCAATAGCCCTGCACCTATAGCATTTTGAATATCAACTGGGGTGTTAGGTACACTGCCAGCTAGCTGTTTCATTTCAAATAATGGCCAACCTGAGGCAAGTAATACAACACCTAACATAATAAATACATAGCGTTGTAATGAGCCATTTTCTGTTGATTGGATTTTGTTTTGACACCAATTAACCACAACCGCTAAAAAACGCTCGAATATTTTTTTAGCATTAAAAGGGGGTAACGACGCCTGAAACTGGAACAAGTACTTACGATTAACGTAAATAAATAAACCACCAATCACCGCCATACCACTCATAAGTAGAGGTAAATTGAAACCGTGCCAAATAGTTAGCTTGTACTCAGGCATAGCTTGGCCAAGCACCGCCAATGAGGCAGCCGATAAAATACCATCTACTGCAAAGTGCGGAAAAATCCCCACTAAAATACACAGCACCACTAAAATTTCGATTGGCACTCGCATATAACGTGGTGCCTCATGAGGAGTGCGTGGTAAGTCTATCGGTTCACCATTAAAGAACACGTCATGAATAAAGCGAGATGAGTACGCTACCGACAGCGCACCTGCAACGGTTGCCAGCACAGGAATTAACCACGACATAGAGCCAAGTACTTGCTGATGCAGTGTTTCAGCAAAAAACATTTCTTTTGACAAGAAACCATTTAATAGCGGCACCCCAGCCATTGCCGCCGCAGCAACCATCGCCAATGTGGCTGTATAAGGTAAGTAGCGCCACATGCCATTGAGTTTGCGCATATCACGCGTGCCGGTTTCATGGTCAATAATACCCGTGGCCATAAATAACGACGCTTTAAACGTAGCATGGTTAATAATATGAAAAATAGCGGCTACGGTTGCAAGTTGTGTGTCTAGGCCGAGTAATAGAGTAATTAGGCCTAAATGACTAATTGTTGAATAGGCTAATAAGCCTTTTAAATCATGTTTGAATAGCGCAATGTAAGCGCCAAATAAAAGTGTAGTTAAACCCGTCAAACCGACTAATAAAAACCAAGTGTCGGTTCCCGCCAGTGCTGGATAAAAACGCGCAAGTAAAAAGATACCCGCTTTTACCATAGTGGCAGAGTGTAAATAGGCACTAACAGGCGTAGGTGCTGCCATGGCGTGGGGTAACCAAAAATGAAACGGAAATTGTGCAGACTTGGTAAAGGCGCCTAGTAATACTAGCACCAGCGCTAATTCGTATAAATCATGTGATTGAATAATCGCTTTGCTAGCTAAAATAGTGTCTAGGTTGTAGCTTCCAACAATATCACCTAGCAGCATTAAGCCGCCCAGTAATGCTAAACCACCCGCACCGGTTACCGCCAGTGCCATACGCGCCCCCTTGCGCGCCTCTGATTTATGCCACCAGTAACTAATCAACAAGAACGAGCTAATACTGGTTAGCTCCCAAAATACCCATAACTGAATCACATTGTTTGACATAACAATGCCCAGCATGGCGGTCATAAATAACATTAAGTAACTAAATAGCTTTGGCAGTGAATCGTTTTGACTTAGGTAATAACGGGCATACAAAATAACCAGCAGCCCTATTCCTAAAATCATAAATAAAAACAGTAAACTCAATCCATCTAAGCGTAAGGAAATATCCAGCCCTAAAGCAGGTATCCACTGCGCGCTAAAACGAATGGTTTCTCCCGCGAGAACCGCAGGCGCATGATAAAGTGTAATTGCAAGCGCGGCTAAAGGCGCAATAGCCGTTAGGCTCGTTGCCTGATTTCGAGAAAGTTTGCCGGTGCATGCAGAAATAACACTGCCTAATAAGGATAACAGGGGTATCCAGAGCAAAGTCATAATGAAGGGCCTTTTTGAATCATAAAGTTTATCAATTCGCTACTTGTTATTATTAAATACCAAAGTGACTTGGGTATACGTTTTATATCTGTTTTTTAACAACATTAATACGTACAGTTATACTGATAAACACGGTTTTTGTCTATAGAAAGCGCTTCTAGCGGGGCAATAATCAAACAAAAAAGTCTATAAATTAATGAACTGGGATAAAACCGGCTCAGCTTTTAAGCAGTTTTAATAGGCTCATATAATCATTGGTTAAACAACCTAAAAGCACTCTATTTAATGATTAAAAGCGCGGGAATAAATCTGCATGTTGCTCTATATGAGTTTGCCACAAAGCCCGATATTGCTCTGAAAGTCCAACCTGTTGATATTGCATAATAGACCACTGTGCGCTTGGCTTATAAGCAACACCTCCTTGCTGACAGCTTTTGCTTTTGTGCCATCCTTTTGGCGCATCAGTGTTATGAGCAATAAACAAGTTAGGGGCAACCAACCCCTCAAGCTGACAAAGCCAAGCTTGTTTTTTTGCTGGTAAAGCATATTCATCTTCAAAACCATTAAAGTGCATTAATTCATGTAAAAAGACTGCATAATTAGCCTGCGAGTTAATATGCATTAAGCCCTGATGCACATTGGCAGTACCTTGCTTGGGCATCATAATCGCAAAATCGAATCCTTTAGGAAGCCGCTGCTTAAGTGATGACTGTTGCCAATCGCACTGCGCAAGCGTTGCTTTAGTGCTGTTACAAGCAATTGCATTACCAACATATATAGGCTTTGAAAAACAAAATGCATTACTACTAGGCTCTGGGTGTTGTGCGTATTTTTTCACAAAGTGGTTGAGCCTATATAAACCATCACGGTGATCGCTCAGCATTAGCACATTAAATGTGCATTGCTTTTGTATCTCAATTTGATCGCTCGCTACCAAAAACCCTAATTTATTCATAAAGGAGTTGTTTAATGCATCGAAGGGAGCATGCTGTTGTAACTGTAAATGATAAAAGGCATCCCCTTTAGGTAACTTATTGTGAGCTTTTAATAACGCTAAATCTTGCCAACGCTGTTGAGCAAGCAATGAAGCTGCGAGATGTTTTTGTTGTTTAATTGTTATCTCATCGAGGCTTGCTTGCCAAAAGAGCTTGGCGGTTTCAGTTTGATTATTGGCTATTAATGATAACCCATATCCGTATTGTGCATGGGCTATTTTATTGCGTGCTAAGGTGGCTAATGAGGTCGGGGGGAGTTGTAAAATATGCGATGCAAAGTAACCAGGGAATTGCCAATAACTATCAATCACATTGGCTTTGGCGTGCAATACTTGCCAAAAGCCAATGCTATTTTGTTTATTACTGGAGCCACTAATTAAGCTAGTGCACAGTAATAAAATACTTAATTTAAAAAAATTAGCCCGCGCTTTCACTTGCCATCAACTCAAGCTCTAAACGTGCATATTTATATTCTATAAATTCATGAACGTTCGTGGCCAGCGCCAACTTAAAGTAATCTGTTGCAATTGAAAGCTCACCTGCGGCTTGGTGCTGTTTAGCTAAGTAAAAATAAGCTTCACATAAACGTTGAGCATATTCTTGTTGTGAACTTACACCATCGGCTATCCCTGAAAAAAATGCTTTTTCACTCATATCACCTACATACAAGGCAATAAGCTGGTATGCCCATTCATTTTCATCAAGGGCCGCCGCATTAGCTTTTAACGAAGCGAGTGCCTGAGTTTTATCTTGTGCGGCCTGCGCTAAATAAAGCCACAGCACACGATAAGGATCGTTAGGAGAGCGCTCCAAAAACGTTTTAAAGTCATCCTTTGCAAGCGTAGCTCTATCACCATAGTACAAAGCAATACCACGATTTAAATACGCATATTCATGTTCTTGGTCTAACTCTATGGCTGAATCAAAATACTCGTATGCTTTTTCGTATTGCTGCATCAAGGTATGTTGAATCCCCAAAAAGTTATACACTTCAGCCAAGTCGGGCTTAAGCTTAACCGCTCGGTTAAAATCAATTCGCGATAAAGTTGTCATGCCTAAGCTATCAAACAGCACACCACGGTCATAATACAGCTTTGCTTGTTGCTCTGTACTTAAGTCTGCTCTATTTAATAGCTCTGAAAAACGAGCAATGGCAATTTCATTTCTAAAGTCTGATGCAAGTGGCGCAGTAAATGGCACATTAATAATAGCAGCGGGTTTAGTAGTAGCCTGACAAGCGCTTAAAGACAAAATAGCAAAAGATGCCAAGGCTAAATGTTTAAGTCTCATTAAAATCCTTAATACCGAGGTAAGTAGCAAATAGATAAGACATAAGCTGTCTTGTAAGGTTCATTCTTGTTATATGTTACTTAACGTCTTGAACACAATAGATTGCTAACATTAAAGCATAAAAAAAGGGGCTAAACAGCCCCTTTTTATACTATCCAGTAATTATCTGGATGAAAGATTAGCAATTACGCGTCTTTAGACTCGTCAGCTGCAGGTGCTGCTGATTCCATTGCTTCTTTAATACTTAGACGTACACGGCCTTGGCGGTCTACTTCTAGTACTTTAACTTTAACTTCTTGACCTTCACTAAGGTGGTCAGCAACGTTGTTAACACGCTCTGTGCTGATTTGTGAGATATGCACTAGGCCATCTTTTCCAGGAAGAATATTTACAAACGCACCAAAGTCAACGATACGTACAACTTTACCTTCGTAGATAGTACCAACTTCAAGCTCAGCAGTTAATTGCTCAATACGGCTAATTGCATTTGCTGCACTTTCACCGTCTGTAGCAGCAATTTTGATTGTGCCATCATCACCGATTTCAATCGTAGTACCTGTTTCTTCAGTAAGTTGACGAATAGTTGCGCCACCTTTACCGATTACTTCAGCAATTTTCTTCTGTGGGATTTGCATCGTGTAAATACGCGGAGCAAACATAGATAACTCTTCAGAAGGTGCAGAAATCGCTTCGTCCATCACACCTAGAATGTGTAAACGAGCTGCTTTAGCTTGCTTAAGCGCGATTTGCATGATTTCTTGCGTGATACCTTCAATCTTGATATCCATTTGTAGTGCAGTGATACCGTTAGTTGTACCCGCTACTTTAAAGTCCATGTCACCTAAGTGATCTTCATCACCTAAGATATCTGAAAGTACTACAAAGTTTTCTTCTTCTTTAACTAGGCCCATCGCGATACCCGCAACAGAGGCTTTAATTGGTACACCCGCGTTCATAAGCGCTAGAGACGTACCACAAACCGATGCCATTGAAGATGAACCATTTGATTCAGTGATTTCAGATACAACACGAATTGAGTAAGGGAACTCAGTTAATGTTGGCATTACAGCTTGGATACCACGCTTAGCTAGGTTACCGTGGCCGATTTCACGACGCTTAGGAGAACCTACAAAACCCGTTTCACCTACACAGAATGGAGGGAAGTTGTAGTTAAGCATAAAGTGGTTTTTGTGCGTGCCAGTTAAATCATCGATTAACTGTGAGTCACGTTCTGTACCAAGTGTTGCTGTTACTAATGCTTGCGTTTCACCACGTGTAAAGATTGCAGAACCGTGAGTACGTGGAAGTACGCCCGTCATTACATCTAGTGCACGGATCATATCTGGTTCACGACCATCGATACGTTTTTCGCCAGCAGCGATACGGCCACGAACGATTTTCTTCTCAAGTGAACCGAATACTTTACCTACTTCTTGCTTATCAAGCGTTTCGCCTTCAGCAAGTTCGCTAGTAAGCGCTTCAACTACGGCATCTTTTGCTGCAGTTAATGCTTCTTTACGCGCTACTTTATCAGTAATACGGTAAGCTTCGCCTACTTTATCAGCAGCAAGTGTTGCTACTTTCTCTTCTAATGCAACGTTTTTCTCAGGTGCAGTCCAATCCCAAGTAGGTTTGCCTGCTTCTGCTTTAAATTCGTTGATTGCCTTGATGATAGACTGTGATTGCTCATGGCCGTATACAACTGCGCCTAGCATTACGTCTTCAGCAAGTACGTCTGCTTCTGATTCAACCATAAGTACGGCGTTATCAGTACCAGCAACAACTAAATCAAGTTGGCTTTCTTCAAGCTCTTTTAGTGTTGGGTTAAGTACGTATTCACCGTTGATGTAACCAACACGTGATGCACCAATTGGACCGCTGAACGGGATACCAGAGATAGCAAGTGCTGCTGATGTACCAATCATCGCAACCATATCAGGTTGGATTTCAGGGTTTACAGAAACAACAGTCGCGATAACTTGTACTTCGTTTACGAAACCATTTGGAAAAAGTGGACGAATTGGACGGTCAATAAGACGTGCAATTAGCGTTTCGCCATCGTTAGGACGACCTTCACGCTTAAGGAAACCACCTGGGATACGACCTGCAGCGTACATACGCTCTTGGTAGTTAACTGTTAGTGGGAAAAAGTCTTGGCCTGGTTGAGCTTCACGCTTACCAACAACCGTTACTAGCACTGACGTGTCGCCAATGCTTGCTAGTACTGCGCCATCTGCTTGACGGGCGATAGCACCTGTTTCTAGCGTCACTGTGTGTTGACCTAGTTGAAATTCTTTTATAATTGCTTGCACTTAAAATATTCCTTAAATGTATTTTTAGTATTAATTAAGTTTTCATCAAAGTACCAATTACAGTACATAATTGTATTCAGTTGGAAATCAATTAAGTACTACAATTGGCAATGATGTAAATAACCGTAGATAAACCTTTTTATCTACGCGCCATAGTATATAACAAAGTCAGGTAAAATTGCGAGCTTAGCACCGAGATAAAATAGTGCTTGCAGCAATGTCAAAAACATTCGCTTTGTGAAAGATAATAGTATGGCTTTTATTCGATATTTCAAGGGGTTTACTAAGAAGTACTGGGGAAAGCGAGAAAATTCAGACACAAAAAAAGGAGCTAAAAAGCTCCCCTTTTGATAATCAAGTTCTTAGCGACGTAGGCCAAGCTCTTTGATTAACGCAGTGTAACGCGAGATATCTTTACCTTTAAGGTAATCAAGCAGTTTACGGCGAGTGCTTACTTTACGAAGCAGACCACGACGTGAGTGGAAGTCATGCTTGTGATCAGCAAAGTGACCTTGAAGCTTGTTGATATCAAAAGTAAGTAATGCTACTTGTACTTCAGGTGAACCAGTGTCGCCTTCAGCGCGTGCGAATTTAGCAATGATATCGATTTTTTCTTGATTGCTTAGTGACATAATAACTCCAAAAGTTAAATTTAATAGGTGCTTTAGCCGATCACTAATTCAGCCAAAACGATTAAGCGGGCGTATTCTACCAATTATCAGCATAACTACAAGTTAAACTTTACTCTGGTTGCTGATTAGACAAGCCACGTTTTGATTTTAGATGGCCATCAGGATTACGTTCACCAGTACCAATAAAGATTCCGTCAGCCAGAACTTTTATTGCACCTTCAGGTAATTCTTTACCTAGCACCACAGCTTGACCATGGCTAAATGCTATTCCCTGCTCTTTAGTAATTTCCACAACAGGTAAATCAACTAACGCGGTATCCATTGGCAATAATAGTTCGTCAAGGTAAGTAGAAGGCGCAACGTCTTGTTCTTTCGCTTGATTTAATAACGTTTCTAACTGCTCAAGTGTGACCATTTTATCTGCTGGGTAATGCCCTACAGCACTACGATGCAGCATAATCACATGCGCGCCGCAGCCAAGGTTTTCACCTAAGTCATCAACGATAGTACGAATATATGTGCCTTTAGATACATGGGCAGTCATTTGTATTTCGTTGGCTTGCTCATCAAACTCATCAAGCGTTAAGCTAAATACGTTAATTTTTCGACATTTGCGAGGAACTTCTATGCCTTCACGCGCATATTTATATAAAGGCTTGCCTTCATATTTAAGCGCTGAGTACATTGATGGGTATTGATCTGACTCACCTAAAAATTTAGCAATTTCCTGTGTAAGCAGTTCAGCAGTAACATTAACATCACGCGTTTCGACCACTTCACCATCAGAGTCTGACGTGGTAGTACGCTCACCCAGTTTTGCTCGCACAACATAGGTTTTATCTGTATCGAGTAAAAACTGGGTAAACTTAGTGGCTTCACCAAAACAAATAGGCAGCATACCGGTCGCAAGCGGATCGAGCGCACCAGTGTGCCCCGCTTTTTGAGCAAAATAAATACCTTTCGCTTGCTGCAGTGCTTTGTTTGATGAAATACCTTCTGGTTTGTTTAACAACAAAATACCATCAACTGGACGGCCTTTACTGCGTCTTGCCATTAGTCTTTAGTGCCTTCTTCGCTATCTGTTTCATCATCAACATGCTTAGCATTATCTTCACGAATGATAGAGTCCACTAAGTTAGAGATTCGCATCCCTTCCATTAATGAATTATCAACCACAAATTTAAGCTCAGGCATGATTCGCGCACGAATACGTTTACCTAGCAACGAGCGGATATAACCGGTTGCTTCGTTAAGTACTTTGGCACTTTGCTTGGCTGCATTTTCATCTTCAGTGTTAAACACAGTAATGAAAACTTTGGCATAAGATAAATCGCGCGATACTTCTACCGCAGACACTGTCACCATGCCCAAGCGTGGATCTTTAATTTCGCGTTGTAAAATCACCGCAATTTCTTTTTGAATTTGCTGAGCAACACGATCAGTGCGAGAAAATTCTCTCATTTCACTTTCCTAAAATTATAACTTATTGAAAAATAATAATAAGCTAACTAAATAATGGATACACAAATGGGGGCTGAGCCCCCATTTAAAATCTTAGCATAGGTTATGTTGGGCTATCGAGGTACAACCTTGAATGTCCAACACCACCTAATAACAATTAAAGAGTACGTTGTACTTCAACTGTTTCAAATACTTCGATTTGGTCACCAACGCGAACATCATTGTAGTTCTTAACGCCGATACCACATTCCATGCCGTTACGAACATCAGCAACGTCATCTTTAAAGCGACGTAATGACTCAAGCTCGCCTTCGTAAATAACCACGTTATCACGAAGTACACGAATTGGTGCGCTACGCTTGATAGTACCTTCAGTAACCATACAACCGGCAATTGCACCAATTTTTGGAGACTTAAATACGTCACGTACTTCAGCAAGACCAATGATTTCTTGTTTAAACTCAGGCGCAAGCATACCAGACATGGCTTGCTTAACTTCTTCGATTAGCGCGTAGATTACGCTGTAGTAACGAAGATCTAGGTTTTCAGAATCAATCACTTTACGCGCTGATGCATCAGCACGAACGTTGAAGCCAACCACAATCGCGTTAGACGCTGCCGCAAGAGTTGCATCAGTTTCAGTGATACCACCAACACCAGAACCAACAATCTTCACTTTTACTTCATCAGTAGAAAGCTTAGTTAATGAGTCTGAAATTGCTTCGATTGAACCTTGAACGTCTGCTTTAAGTACCACGTTAACTTCAGATACGTCGCCTTCAGTCATGTTAGTAAACATGTTTTCAAGCTTCGCTTTTTGTTGACGCGCTAGTTTAACATCGCGGAATTTACCTTGACGGTAAAGTGCAACTTCACGCGCTTTTCGCTCATCTTTAACTACAGTTGCTTCATCACCGGCAGCTGGAATACCAGACAGACCTAAAATCTCAACTGGAATAGAAGGACCGGCAGACTTAATGTCTTTACCGTTTTCATCGCGCATTGCACGAACACGGCCGTATTCAAGACCACATAATACAATGTCACCTTGATTAAGCGTACCTGACTGAACAAGAATAGACGCAACAGGACCACGGCCTTTATCAAGACGTGATTCAATAACAACACCTGCAGCCATACCTTCGGTCGGCGCATTTAACTCTAAAAGCTCAGATTGCATTAATACAGCTTCTAGCAGGTCATCAATACCTAAACCAGTTTTTGCTGAAATGTGCACGTACTGTGTATCGCCGCCCCACTCTTCTGGGATAACGTCTAGCTGAGCTAGTTCGTTTTTAACGCGATCTGGATCTGCGCCTTCTTTATCCATTTTGTTAACAGCAATAATTAAAGGAACGCCAGCTGCGCGAGCATGCTGTACCGCTTCTTTAGTTTGTGGCATTACGCCATCATCGGCTGCAACCACTAGGATTACGATATCAGTTGCTTTTGCACCACGAGCACGCATTGATGTAAATGCGGCGTGACCCGGAGTATCTAAGAAAGTGATCATGTTGCCGTTAGTTTCAACGTGGTATGCACCAATGTGCTGTGTAATACCACCGGCTTCGCCTGATGCAACTTTAGCTGAACGAATGTAATCAAGCGTCGATGTTTTACCGTGGTCAACGTGACCCATAACAGTTACTACTGGCGCACGTGGCTCTGACTTACCATCTTCATGGCGGTCATTAAGTACTGTTTGCTCTAATTCGTTTTCTTTAACGATGATAACTTTATGGCCCATTTCTTCTGCTACAAGTTGCGCAGTTTCTTGGTCAATAACTTGGTTAATAGTAACCATGTCACCCATTTTCATCATAGTTTTTACAACTTCAGCACCTTTAACCGCCATGCGTGATGCAAGCTCAGCAACTGTAATTGTTTCACTAATACGCACTTCGTTTTTAACATCAGCCGTTGGTTTTTGGAAACCGTGCTGTAATGACGCTGGCGCTTTTAGCTTACCTTTTTTACCTTTAGACGCTGCAAATTTATCTTTTGCTGGCGCTTTTTTCTTTTTCTTCGCACGGCGAGAGCCTTGCTCTTCGCGAGCATCAGCTACATCTTCTGCTTCACGTGCGTACGTTGAAGTCGTAAGGTGGTGATCCGCGGTTTCTTCGCGTTTCTTACGTTCTTCTTCTTCTTTCTTCCAGCGTGCTGAGTTCTCTTCAGCTAGCTTTCTTGCCTCTTCTGCTTGACGTTTCGCTTCTTCTTCAGCTTTCTTCAATGCGGCCTCTTCTGCTTCTTTTTGCAGACGCTCAGCTTCGATGCGATCTTTCTCAGACTTAGCACTTTGCTCAGGGGTCATCTGCTGTTGTTTCGCTTTACGCTCAGCATCTGCTTTGCGTTTAGCTTCTTCTTTGGCTTTACGATCAGCGTCTTCTTTTGCTTTACGTTCTGCCTCTTGTTTTGCCTTTAATTCAGCAGCGGCTTGTTCAGCTTTTTGCTGCTCTTCAAGACGTGCTTTTTCTTCAGCGGCTAGACGTTGCTGTTCTTGTTCTTGCTCAACAGCACTTTTTTTCACATAAGTGCGTGTTTTACGAACTTCAACTTGCACAGCTTTTGCTTTACCCGTAGAGCCCGTCACACTTAATGTGCTTTTGCTCTTACGTTGCAATGTCATGCGAGCAGGGCCTTCAGAGCCCGTGCCACCATGTTGCTTGCTTAGGTGATCAAGTAACGTCGCTTTTTCAGCTTCAGTTACATTATCGCCTGCTTGTTTAGTAATACCGGCTTGTGAAAACTGCTGTAGTAATTTATCAACAGTTGTACCTATATCACCGGCTAGTTTTTCAACATTTACTTCTGCCATAGTCTCTAATACCTCCGTTAATAAATTACTCGTCTGCAAACCAACAAATATTACGTGCAGCCATAATTAGCTCGCCCGCTTTCTCTGAAGATAGCTCTGTAATATCTACAAGCTCATCAATGCCTTGCTCAGCTAAGTCTTCAAGTGTTACTACACCCTTACTTGCCATAACAAATGCTAAATGACGCTCTAAGCCTTCAAGCGCAAGTAAGTCTTCTGCAGGCTCAGCGCCTTCTAAGCTTTCTTCCGTTTTAAGCGCTTTCGTTGTTAATGCATCTTTTGCACGTGAACGTAATACGTCCACTGTTTCTTCATCTAAGCCGTCGATTTCTAAAAACTCTGAAGCCGGAACATAAGCAACTTCTTCAAGTGTTGAGAAACCTTCGTTGATAAGTAATGATGCAAATTCGTCATCAATATCTAAGTTTTCAGTAAATAAGTTAATTAACTTATCTGACTCAGCTTCGTTCTTAGCGCGCATTTCATCAACGGTCATTACGTTTAATTCCCAGCCAGTTAATTGGCTTGCTAAACGTACGTTTTGACCATTACGACCAATAGCTTGTGCTAAGTTATCAGCTTCAACAGCAATATCCATTGAGTGTGTATCTTCATCCATTACGATTGAAGCCACTTCTGCTGGTGCCATTGCGTTAATAACAAACTGTGCAGGGTTGTCATCGTAAAGTACGATATCAACACGCTCACCGCCAAGTTCTGACGATACCGCTTGAACACGTGCGCCACGCATACCAACACACGCACCAACAGGGTCAATACGCTTATCGTTAGATTTAACCGCGATTTTAGCGCGTGAACCTGGATCACGTGCTGCAGCGCGTAATTCAATCATTTCTTCGCCAATTTCTGGCACCTCAATGCGGAATAATTCCATCAGCATTTCTGGTTTAGAACGGGTTACAAATAATTGTGCACCGCGTGCTTCAGGCTTCACTTCATATAAAAGACCGCGGATACGATCACCCGGGCGGAAGTTTTCACGTGGCAGCATGTCGTCACGATAAATAACCGCTTCTGCGTTGTTACCTAAATCAAGTACGATTGCATCACGGGTTGCTTTTTTAACAACACCCGTTACCAGCTCGCCTTCTTGATCTTTATATGCTTCAACGACTAAGGCGCGCTCTGCTTCACGTACTTTTTGTACGATCACTTGCTTAGCCATCTGTGTTGTTATGCGGTCAAATTTAATTGATTCAATCTGCTCTTCTACGTAGTCGCCCATTTTCAAGTCAGGTTCTTCAACTTGAGCAGCTTCTAACGTGATTTCGCTGTATGGATTCTCTAAAGAACCATCTTCTAAAACTTCAGCTATTTGCCAGCGACGGAAGGTATCGTAATCGCCGGTTTTACGGTCAATTGCAACACGTACATCAATTTCACCATCATGCTTTTTCTTTGTCGCTGTCGCTAATGCGAACTCTAGAGCTTCAAAAATCTTTTCTTTTGGAACCGCTTTCTCATTGGAAACGGCTTCAGCAACCAATAATATTTCTTTTGCCATGGGTAATGCCTCGCTTGCCCTATTCCTTCGCACTCGAATTAAAACTTTGCGATTATGTTCGCACGTTCAATGTTACTAAGCATGATTAAATGCTCCGCACCATCGCTAGATAGTGTGATCATATCGCTGCTAACTGCTATTAAGTCGCCTTTAAAATTACGGCGACCATCTTGTGGAAGCTTAGTACGCACGCGTACTTCCTCTCCTTGCGCCTGCTCGTAGTGATCTTGTTTGAATAATGGACGATCAACACCAGGAGACGACACTTCCAAATCGTATTCGTTTGTAATTGGGTCTTCGACGTCTAAAATCGCACTAATTTGACGACTTGCATCGGCGCAGTTGTCAACTGAAATCCCATCCTCATGAGCAATGTATACTCTTAAGGTAGAATGGCGACCCGCTTGTACAAACTCAAGCCCATGTAATTCAAAGCCTAACATTTCTACCGCAGGCGTTAACATGGTTACTAAATCTTGTTCAAGTTTTGTCACGAAAATCCTCCATACAAACAAAAAAAGGGCTTATAGCCCTAAAATACTGAGTTTAAATTTTGATTTAATCGATAAACATTAAATCAAACGGTGCAGATACAACAACGCCCCGAACCAAGCGGGGCGTCACACCAAAAAACGCAAAACTGTGTGGCCTATGGCCAAGCTTGGTTGCGAGTCAGTACCCTGACCAAATTAAACTTCATTAGCTTAAACGCAAAACGCGCATTACTTAGAATGCGCGATATAAAGTAGTAAGCATAAACCTACTATTAAGATTGGTTGCGGGAGCCGGATTTGAACCAACGACCTTCGGGTTATGAGCCCGACGAGCTACCAGACTGCTCCATCCCGCGCCAATAGATAAAAAGTTAATAACTTAATATCGCTGTTAGTAAATTTTATAACCTACTAAACAATGGCCGCTATTATAAAGATGTACACCTAAATTAGCAACCACAATAAGTAATAAGTTGATAAAAAAAGCAATGCTGTTTATTGCTTTGCTCTATGATTAAAACGACATGTAGAAATCGATCGCTTTTTAAAATACAGCGTATAAAGATAATTTTGGCTCATTATGAAAAAATTCAAAACCTTAAAACTAATTTTAGGTGACCAGCTAAACCCCGCTCATTCTTGGTTTAAAGATAAATCCGATGACACCGTGTTTGTTATTGCCGAGCTCATGCAAGAAGCGCTGTACGTAAAGCATCACGTGCAAAAAATATCAGCCTTTTTTAAAGCCATGGAAAACTTCGCTAACGCCTTAAAAGATGCCGGCTTTAACGTGTTGCATTTAACGTTAGATGACACCAAAGACGATGATAACTTACCCGCTCTTTTAACTCGATTAGCTAAGCAGCATGAATGCACCTCAATTGAATATCAATACCCAGATGAGTACCGTTTAAAAACACAACTGCACGACTTTGCCACTAACAGCGAATTAGCTGTGACTGCCTGTGACAGCGAGCATTTTTTATTAGCCTACAGCGACATAGATAAACGCTTTAAAAAAGATAAGCACGTCACTATGGAGCATTTTTATCGGGCAATGCGTAAGCAGTTTGATATTTTAATGGATGATGACAAACCTCAAGGTGGCCAATGGAACTTTGATGCGAATAACCGTAATAAGTTTTCAAAAAGCGATTTAGCCGATATCCCCAAACCCAAATTATTTAAAAATGATGTTAGCACCATCATTGAGCGTTTAGATAAACATAAAATAAAATACTTTGGGCAAATAGAAACCCAATTAAGCTGGCCAACAACCCGTAAACAAGCAATAAACGCACTTGATCACTTTTGTGCACATTTACTTCCCCGCTTTGGTCAATTTCAAGATGCGATGACAGATCAATGCCCTGATAAAGATACCTTTTATCACAGCCGGTTATCATTTGCGTTAAATGCCAAAATTTTACATCCTCGCTATGTTATCGACCGTGTGGTCAAAGAATACCAACAACGCCAAGATGAAATATCTATTTCTCAGGTTGAAGGCTTTATTCGTCAAGTACTGGGTTGGCGCGAATATGTGCGTGGTGTCTATTGGAAAAACATGCCCGATTACGCTTACAAAAACCAGCTTAATGCAACCCGTGCACTGCCACGTTATTTTTGGAATGGTAAAACAAAAATGAACTGCCTAAGCCACTCATTAACACAAAGCTTAGACAGCGCGTATGCCCATCATATTCAACGTTTAATGGTAATAGGTAATTTTTGTTTACTAACCGCTATTAACCCTGATGAAGTGGATGAATGGTATTTGGGTGTTTATATCGATGCTATTGAATGGGTAGAAATGCCTAACGCGCGTGGCATGAGTCAATTTGCTGACGATGGCATCATTGCTACTAAGCCTTATGCGGCTAGCGGCAACTATATAAATAAAATGAGCGACTACTGTAAAAGCTGCCAATATAAGGTGAAAGAAAAAGTAGGAAAAGACGCTTGCCCTCTAAATAGCCTCTATTGGCAATTTATGCAAACACACCGAGAGCGGCTTGAAAAAAATCCACGAATAGGCATGGTTTATCGCAATTGGGATAAACAAGATGAATCATTGCGCCAAGAAACCTTAGAGCAAGCTAACAACTATTTAAATAATATTGAAAAGCTTTAAATATAAATGCCGTCAATTGACGGCAGCATTCTTGATAGTTAATATTAAAGCACCAAAATAGGTAATATTGTTAATTAAATGTTTAATTTATTTGTCATGTCAGTGTAATGAGCTTATTTTTTAATAGCACCTCTTACTCCAGACTATGATGAGAATAAAATGAAAAAACAATTAATTGCAGCGACACTTTTATTGCTCGGTACAAGCCAAGCTCAAGCTTTTAGTCAAGAAACTCACAAACGTATTGTTCTTGATGCCGTAAATTATATGCAGCAACACCCAGCCAGCACCGAATATGCTGCCCTACGTCAGTACGCTGCACAAAACAATCTGACAATCTCTGAATTAGCGGAGCTGCTGGGACAAGCTGCTTATGATGTAGATGACTTTGAAGACACCTTTTTCTGTGGTGCTATTACAGGTTCATGTGTTCAAGCGCCAGTATGGGGAGCAGCGCAAAGTATAGTTAAATATACAAGCTATTGGCATTTTCAAAATCATACCCAAGGTGCAGACCACCATGGAAACGATTTTGGTGGTTATAATTATGAAAAGCTCACCGTTTGGGGCACTATTGATAATCTTGCATCTGCTTGGCTTAAAGGTGACTATCTTGATGATGGTAAAGGGGGAGAAACAGGTTGGTTCAATGCCGACTCTTCAAAATATAACAGTTATGGTGTAACAGAATCTCACTACAGAATCGATAGCAACTCAACCTATTCTATGTACGATGACTTTGAAGAAATGCCATTTCAACCTATCGATAATTTAGGGCAATATTGGTATCAAAGTTACTTACAGAGCGGCAATCCGCAAGTATTAGGGTTTGTGTTCCATACTACTGATTTATTACAGCCTCACCACACGTGGACCACATCAGATCTAAATCATTCTAGCTGGGAAAGTTGGGTAAACGATTACTATGACCAAGAGCAGCTCAACGATTTATCACTCGTTACTCAAGCAATGCAAACGTTCTCGCCTTTAGATAAAAATAGCCAAGATGTTCGCCCATTATTAACTCAAGGCGGTTCATTTTCTTATGCACAAGGTGGGATTGTGCTCAACTCAGAAGATCATTTTGATCGCCTTAATATAGCTAAGCAGGTCGTGCCCCATGCAATAGCAATGGTGGTGCACTTATTAAACCATGCCATGGTTGCTCGCTAATGAAAAAAATGGCAATTTTAGTGATTACATTACTAGGTGTGTTTTACCACTCCCTAGTAATGGCATCATTTACACAATACAACAGTGATGAAATTAACTTTATGCATCGTGCTTATTTAAAGCACAACCCTGATATTACAATCAATGAAGTTAGAACTCGTCTGTATGAGAATCAGTTTTTATTACAACAAGCTGCGCTAAAAACCCCTGCGATAATAAAACGACAATCTGCCGTTGGTTTTAGTACTCAATACCATGTTGAACGTTACTTAAAAAATCTGCTCGATTCACAATTAGCTATAAGTGCACAGTCAAGCCCGATAAAGCTTGAAATTTATGATAACCAATGGCTTAAACACACATTAGGGCCCTACCCTAAAAATGGCCAGTATGTGCAAAGCGCCATCAAAAAAATGCAGCAGTTTGATTTAACCCCTCTTTTGTATAACGCTATTAATTTATATGAATTTGTCGATTCACTATCAATGCAGGTACGCTTTAAACTCCACAAAGGAGATAGTGAACTATTCAAAAGTGAATTAATAAAAAAACGGCAATTCAATATAGCGTTTTCAAAAGCCAAACCGATTTTGGCAAAACAGAATATTGATATTGAACATCTGTATGAAATAGCTCAAGGAGATATTTTGCGCTCCTCCATTCAAAGCTGGCTAGGCATAAATACAATGATGCATATGCAAAGCCCCGTTCTTGAAAAACTAGAGAAACAAGTAAACAAAAGCGAAATTAAAGCATTTTATCAAGCCAATAAATCGCAGTTTAAATTTTTAAGCCACGTAAAAGCCCATGGAGCTCAATTTGCAAATCGAGCCAATGCTTTAGGTTTTCGCACCTTGGCCGGTAACAAAACGCTAAAACAAGCATTAGTAATATCAGGAAAACAAGATATATATGCTCAATACAACAGTGAATTAAACCGTAAAAACAAAAGTAGCTGGGTTGTACAACTTGCGTTCACAACTAAAGAAAACACCATTTCTCCTGTTATACGTACACCCAGTGGTGAATGGGTGGTGATACACAGTTATGAGCATCAGTTTGAGTACTTTTCGCCAGAAGATGAAACCGTTCGGTACCAAGCAACAAAGGCCATCGCAAAACAAAAAGCGGTACAACAGTATGAGGATACTTGGCTCAAGTGGCAAAATAAGACAGGAGTAATTTTATGAGCAAAAAAGTTTTCGTTTCTGTTGTTGTAGCTTGTGTTGGTATGTACGCACTTTTTACTCAATATACTAGTAAACCAACGATAAAGAATATTGATTCCCTTAACCAAGCTAAAAGTGTTAAGCAAATAACGTCACTTGAGCTGACTACTGCTGACATGACCCAAGAGCTGAAAAGCACGCAATTAAACACGGTTACAACTAACAATACGAGCCCTCAGCCTTTGCCACCAATAACCTCTCCTGCCTATTTACCCAACATAGTAAAAAATACTCAGCCAGTTGCTCAGTACAGCGGTGATTTAAATAATCACCAGGCATATCAAGATTTCCACCTTGAACAGCAAAGACAGCTAGAGCAACGTTTTGTTATTGCTGCACAAGCCAAAATATTAAAACTTGAAGAATTACTGGCTAAAGGCCGACAAAAAAAGCTTTCACAAGAACAACTGCAAGTTGCGATAGATAAAATTAACGCTTTAAAACAAATGCAAATAAACTTAAAAGACTAACAACGCAAAAAGCCGCCAAATGGCGGCTTTTCACAGGGAAAATACATGTGCTAGCTTAACTATTTGCTTTCTAGCATATTGCCTGAGCCAATCTCGATTTTACGTGGCTTAAGGGCTTCTGGGATCTCACGTTCAAGGTCGATGCTTAGTAAGCCATTGGCTAAGTCTGCACCAAGTACTTTAACGTGGTCGCCTAACTGAAACTTACGCTCAAAGTTACGCTCGGCAATCCCTTGATGAATAAATTTGCGCTCATCATTTTGCTCTTTACCTGCTTTAGTGCCTGATACAACCAAAGTGTTGTTTTCAGATTGTAAGCTTAACTCGTCTTCACTAAATCCAGCGACTGCCATAGTGATACGGTACTTGTCTTTATCAAGCGCTTCGATGTTATAAGGAGGAAAACTTGGCTGCTTATCAGTTCGTGCAGCGGCATCCATTAATGATGCTAAATGATCGAAACCAATGAATGAACGGTATAGGGGTGATAAATCTACTGTACGCATAATAATATCCTCATATTTAAGCGATATATTGCTGCTACTTTTCGTTTGAACAAGTAACGGCAAAAGTTAATTAATAATATAATTTTCAAATAGTTCTGATTTACTGAAGACCCATCAGGCGTCCTCAAATAACTATTTATGGGCGGGCAATTTTATTTCAAGATTTTTTTATAAAATATTTTTATTTTTTTACAGGCCCTAAAAAAAGCGAACGCAATAATCGTTTTTTTGCACTGTAATAAAAAATGAAATTAGTTACACTAGGGTCAACTAATTTGAGGAGAGCGTTATGTTAACAGTAATTTTTGGCCGTGAAGGCTGCCCTTTTTGTGTTCGCGCTAAAGATGTTGCAGAGCAACTTGCTAATGATCGCGATGATTTTAAATACCGCTACATCGACATCATCAAAGAAGGTATCAGTAAAGAAGATTTAGAGAAGTCTGCAGGCAAACCATGCCCAACCGTACCGCAGATTTTTGTAGACCAAACTCATATTGGTGGATTCACTGAATTTGAAGCTTATGCTAAAGAAAACCTAGGCCTTTACCAGTAATTTTGTAGACAGAGTGTTAACCAGCTCAATTAACGTACAATTGAAGCTGGTTAAATTTCGACCAACATCAAACACATATAAATTAGTTGTAATTTATACAAGCATTTGCCTCGCATTTCCTATACAATGCGCGCCTCTTTAAATTCGTTGAGGCGTATTAATGTCAGAACCAGTCACGTTTGAATCTCTAAATCTTTCTCCTGCAATTTTAAAGGCAGTTGAAGAGTTGGGTTACAAGACACCATCTGAAATCCAAGCTCAATGTATACCGTTATTGCTAGAAAGAAAGGACGTACTGGGACTAGCACAAACGGGTACAGGTAAAACAGCAGCATTTGCACTGCCATTACTAAATAATATTGACCCGTCTGTGAAACAGCCACAGATCCTTGTACTCACACCTACCCGTGAGCTTGCGATCCAAGTAGCTGAGGCATTTGAACAATATGCAAAACACACTCGTGGTGTTGAAGTATTGGCACTTTATGGTGGCCAGAGCTACAGCATCCAGCTGAGCGCACTTCGTCGTGGCGCACAGATTATCGTTGCTACACCAGGTCGTTTAATCGATCACATAAACCGTGGCACTATCAAGTTTGATGCTTTACAAGCCCTTGTACTTGATGAAGCCGATGAAATGCTACGTATGGGCTTTATCGATGATGTAGAAAGCATCATGGAAAAAACACCGCGTGAAAAGCAAACATGTCTTTTCTCTGCGACTATGCCTAAGCAAATTCAAAACATCAGCAGCAAATATATGAATAACCCTGAACAGGTTCATATTTCTGCGCGCAACTCAACTGTATCATCAGTTGAACAAGTGTTTTGGAATGCACACGTACATAAAAATAAAGCGATTGTTCGTTTCTTAGAAGCTGAACAATACGAAGGTGCTATTGTTTTCGTACGTACGCGTAACGATACAGTGCAACTTGCTGAGTTATTAGAGCGCGAAGGTTTCTCTGCAGCGCCACTTAACGGTGACATGAACCAGCAAGCGCGTGAGCGCACGGTTGATCGTTTAAAAAGCGGCATGCTAAACGTTGTTATTGCAACAGACGTAGCGGCACGTGGTCTTGATGTAGACCGTTTAAGCTTAGTTATCAACTACGACATTCCACAAGACTCTGAAGCCTACGTTCACCGTATCGGCCGTACAGGTCGTGCTGGTCGTACTGGTAAAGCGATTCTTTTCGTTAAGCATAACGAGCGTTATTTACTTAAAAATATCATTCGTCATACTAAATCTGAAATCGCACAAGTTGAATTACCTACAGCTAAAGTTGTTGAAGAAAAACGTATCAATGCCTTACAAGAAAAGCTTACGCTTGCGCTTGAAAACAAAGATATTACTTTCTTCAATGAAGTGGCTGCCAACATGGCACAAAAACTTGAGCTTGCTCCTGAAGACTTAGCGGGTGCGTTACTGTGTTTAGCACAGCAACAATCACCAATTAAAGTTGAAGAAGTTAAGATTCAACCGCGTGAGCGTAACGAACGTAATGATCGTAATCCTCGTAGCAATGACCGTGGTCGTCGTAACGAACGCCCTGAACGCGGTGGTGAGCGCGCTGAGCGTAAACCACGCGAGCGTAACAGCCGTGATGCAGGCCCTATGGATACATACCGTATCGAAGTAGGTCGTGAGCATGGTGTTCAGGTTAAGAACATTGTTGGCGCAATTGCTAACGAAGCAGACATTTCAAGCAAGTTTATTGGTGACATTCGTCTTCACGACAGTCACAGTACGGTACAATTACCGCAAAACATGCCTAAAGATGTACTTGATCACTTCCAGAAAGTGTTTATTTGTAAACGCCCAATGGGTATGACATTAACACAAGATCAAGGCCCTTCTGAGCCACGCGGCGAGCGTTCTGAACGCCCTGCTGGTGACAAGAAGCGTAGCTTTAATAAAGATGGTCAACGCCCTGATAAGCGTAGCGGCCCTCGTAAAGAACGTCGCCCAGTTAGCTTTACCGCTAAGTAAGCAACGACTCTTTAGAAAAAAAGCCTTGGCATGAAAGTGCCAAGGCTTTTTTGTGTCTAGAATTCAGCTATCTGCTTAATTTCCGTAACTTGAAGCCGCAAGTCAGTATTAGGCACTTAACTAACAGATTGAATTAAAAATATTTTTTTGTTTTCTCTAACCAGAGATTGCAGTGAAAACAAGGCGAAATTACGCGTCAATAGCTAGCCTATTGTAAGTAAATTCAACGTAATTAGCGTTGAAAAAGCTGATTGAGATAGCTTTATTATCCAAAACTCAGATTACTTAATGTGTATAAACATGTTTTCTTTGATTTTTAAAACAATAAAATTTATGTAAACTAAGCAAAGGCTATAATTCATGGACGAATTAAAAATTGAAAAGAAATTACGACAACTTACTCTTTGTAGTAATAATGTTACCTATTTTATTATGCATAATTATTCCTATTTTAATGGACTTTACAGATCCACCATTTATCACAAATGAAATATACGACGTTATTTTCTTTATAGCATTCCCTATTATTTGTGGCGCATCATTCATCTATTTAAATATACTTGTATTCAATAAATATAGACGCTGCAGTAAATACAGAGAGCACCTTAAATATAGTTTTTCAGATACAAAAACGAAATTATCATTAATATTCGCGTACCCATTAATCCCTTTGTTAATCTATGCAAGTCTCTATTTTTTATTCTCTGCCCCCATTAAATTATGGGCTTACTACACGCAAGGCGACTATTGGTATAAGGAATATATCCTAACTGATGTGCAAAAGTGTGGTTCTGATTATGAAGATAATTGTACTCGTTTATATTTTAAAGATCCTAAAACAAACGAAACTCATGATTTTAGATGGTACGAAGATAAGTCTACAATAATGAATAACAAAAACGATTATGTTTATATTTTTGGTGAGGCTAGTTTGTTTGGCTATATAGTGAGAGATTTAGAAAGGTAACTTAGACTTACTTTGAATATTACAGCACTTTTATATAAACCTCACTCGAGTGAGTGAGGTTTATGAATCAAGATTTAAGTTAAGGCGCTACTGCTGGGTACACGTAGCTGGCATCAAGCCCTAATGGGATACCAAGTGCCCAGTAGCCTAGCAAGAAGATACTCCAGCCAATCATAAAGGCGATTGAATACGGTAGCATCATCGCGATAAGCGTACCTATGCCTGTGCCTTTAACGTATTTTTGACAGTACACCACAACTAGTGGGAAGTATGGCATGAGCGGAGTGATAATATTAGAGCTAGAATCTCCCACACGGTACGCCGCTTGCGTTAAGTCTGGCGAAATACCGAGTTGCATTAGCATAGGTACAAATACCGGACCTAATAGTGCCCACTTAGCCGAACTTGAACCAACAAATAAGTTTACAAAACCAGTTAAGAAAATAATCCCTACGACCGTTACAGAGCTCGGTAACTCCATTGCTTTTAATACCTGAGCCCCTTCAATTGCCAGTAAGGCACCTAGGTTTGATTTACTAAATGCAGCAATAAATAATGAACAAAAGAATGCCATAACAATGTAATACGCCATACCATTCATGGCTTTGCTCATCGCATCTATCATGTCTTTAGAGCTTTTAAAGGTGCCTACGGTAAAACCATATACTGCGCCTGGGATCCAAAACAGTAAGAAGATTAGCGGCACTATTGACTGCATTAGTGGTGAACTAAAGTTTGTTAAAGAGCCATCGCTGCTGCGCATCGCTGAATCAGCGGGTGCGGATACATACGCTAATAACGCAATACCTGCAATCATTACGGAACTAGCAATAAGAAAGGCGCGCTTTTCGTCACTACGGGCATCTTCAAATGCTGGTAGGTCTTGAGTTTCACCATCTACTGGTGAATTTTTTAAACGTGGTTCAATAATTTTATCGGTGATGTACCAGCCTAACATTACAATAAATAAGCTTGATGCTGAAGCAAAGCCCCAGTTATTAAGCGGGTTAATGCTCATTGTTGGATTAATAATTTGTGCTGCACTTTGCGTAAAGCTTTGCAGTAACGGGTCAATCCCAGATGGAATAAAGTTAGCGCCAAAGCCACCGCTAACCCCTGCAAATGCCGCTGCAATACCTGCAAGCGGATGACGACCTGCTGCAAAAAATATTACCCCAGCAAGTGGAATAACCAGCACATACCCTGCATCGGTAGCCGTATGGCTCACAATAGCTACCAAAATAATTGAGGGTGTTAGTAATTTTCTAGGCGTTACTTTGAGCATTAATTTAAGGCCGGTATTAATAAAGCCCGAATGCTCTGCAACGCCTACACCTAGCATAGCAACCAGTACTACACCCAGTGGCGCAAAACCGGTGAATGTTTTTACCATAGAAGATAAAAAAGTGGCCAACGAATCGCTGGCAAGCATGTTATTAATAATAATGGCTTCGCCAGTACGAGGGTCTATTGCATCAAATGTGACGCTTGAAAACCACCAAGACAAAAACCGATTAATAACATGGCAAACAAAAAGATAATTGCTGGATCAGGAAGCTTATTACCTACCCGCTCAACAAAATTTAAAAATCGCGCAACTATGCCAGTTGGCATTGTCGCATCATTATTGTTATTCATTTCACTTGTTCCCTAGAATTTAGACTGTGCTACTTTAGCGTATCTAAGGAATGAGGTAAATTTTAACTGAATAAACAAGTTCTTTTTTAGGCACAAAAAAACACGGCTCAGTAGCCGCGCTATTTTTAATGAATAAAAAAAGCTTATGCGAGTGCTTTTACTTCATCCCATATTCTTACTACGAGTGCTTTATCATCTTCATTAAGTTCGCCATTGCGATAAGCTTTTACTAAGCTTTTTTCAACCGTGTCGTTTAGTTCTGCAATTTCTAGATTTAACTCTTCAACTTGTGCATAACCTACGGCTAAATCAAAGTGGCCGCGTAAATAACCGCCAGCAAATAACTCGTCATCGGTTGCTTTTATCACTAAATCATCAAAATATTGCTGCGCAGCATCTATGTAATTTACTAAACTCATGTGTTACTTCTCCTCTGGGTGCAGCCCATCTTGATGACCTACTGCATACATAATATGGTCGTTAAACCCACTGGTTACACGTATATAACCGCTTAATTCATCATCTAATTTGCTATCGCCGGTATCACAAATCAGCGGTCGGCCATTTAAAGCCTGTAATTTTGTTTTAGTAGCCACCACAATAATATTATCGCGGCCTATCGCTTTAATTAACGCAGGACTGAGTTGTTGATTGCCTCGACCAAAAATATGCCCTTGACCGCCAATTAGGGTGATCACTAACTTTGTTTCACGTTCTTTGGTAAGTTCAAGAAGTTGCTGGGCTGTTAGGTCTTGCCCTACTAAAGCTTGATCTTCAACGAGATCAACACCGAGTAAGGTGTTTTCAAGCCCCATCTCTTCCATCACTGCGCCAACGGTAGAGCCACTACCCATGACATAGAGGATATCGGCATCCATTTCACTAACGACATAAGCAGCTATATCTGCTAGCACCAGCTCGTCAGTTTCTTTACCGCCATTTTTAACCGCTTGTACATAGCGCACTTCACTTGGCACTTGCATTTCACCATAACGTTTTGCTTTTACTGTTCCTTGGCGAAAAGCCACTTCATCAATGTCCATGACATCAGCATCGCTTAATGTTACCAGCTCACCTTTTACCAGCATTTCAACTACACGGCCTGCGGCTTTTGGCGTTATGGCATAGACGCCGGAATGAATTTTACACCCAGCAGGAATGCCCAACACGGGTACAGAGTCTTCTACAGCATGGCAAATATTGCGCGCCGTTCCGTCGCCACCAGCAAATAAGATTAAATCTACACCTTGTTGCTGTAATAAACGAGCTGCAGCTTCGGTATCGTCACTGGTTGTGGGTGAGTTACTTTGATAAACCACTTGCGTATTAAAGCCCAACGCTTTTGCTGTTTGCTCCCCCATTTCATCATTAACAGTATAAATAGTAATGTTTGATTGATGAGGTACAAGCACTTCAAGTGCAGCTTTAGTGCGGCTATTTGACTTAGGCTCTGCACCTAATGCAATGGCTTTAGCAGCGGTGTCTTCACCGTCACTGCCCTTAAGCGCAACACTACCACCGAGCCCTGCGACCGGATTTACAATCAATCCTAACTTAAACTGCATCTTTTAACTCCTCGGGAGAATGCCATGAAAACTGCGCAGCATGTAATGGCCACGTGGTGTTATAAAATTTACACAGTGCTTTTAATAGTAAGGTTGTTCTTGGGTTAAACCCGTTTTGCAATAACTCTAATAACTTTGCATGAACGCGAGACTGAAACGCAAATCGACATGTTTGCTCACCATTTAAATTATCTACCGATACGTTAAAATCAAACCCGGCAGCCACACTCAATGCCCACTCTATTGCTTGAGGTTTTACCTCTACTGATTCAAACTCCGCTTGCTGTGAAGCATCGCGCCCATCAGGGCAATACCAATAACCATAATCTTCAACTAAGCGGCGCTGAGAACCTGCCACTAACCAATGGGCTATTTCATGCAATGCGCTGGCATAAAAACCATGGGCAAACATAATTTGATGATGCGGGGTTGTATCATTTGCGGGAATGTAAATAGGCTCATGATCACCTTTTACCAAACGCGTGTTATAGCTTTGGTAAAAAGTGTGTTCGAAAATAGAAATCAGATCAGCTACTTGGTGCATAAATACTTCGTATACTCGTTTGAACCCGATGCTTTAAAGACAGATGAAATTAGTATAAAGCACACTAAAAACGAAGCGAATTGTACGTACTTTTATCTACAAAGTAAAAAACAAGTGATTAAAAACATTGTTAGCGCTAAGCGGTTTAATTTTAACGCTTTGGCCCTAAGTTATATATTTAGAAATATCTACTTCATCTATTTGTTCAGCATTGAGATAACGCTTAGCATAATCAAGATAAATACCTGAACTTAAAAATAATTCAAATACGGCTTTATCAACATGCTGATCGGCCACCATTTTAGCTAATATACCGATGGACTCACTGAGTGTTTTTGCCTTTTTATAGGGCCTGTCGGCTGCTGTTAATGCTTCAAAAATGTCAGCAAGTACCAACACCCGCTCAGGTATCGATAAGTCATCCGCATTGAGTTTACGCGGATAGCCTGTGCCGATTAATGTTTCGTGATGGGTAGAGGCATAACGCGGTACGCGCTCAAGTTCTTTAGGGAACGGCAGTGTATCGAGCATACGTATCGTACTTATCATGTGCTCATTAATTTTAAACCTATCCTCTTTAGTAAGAGTGCCTCTTGAAACTGTTAAATTATAAAGCTCCCCTAGGTTATATTTATATTTACATGGGGCAATTTTAATCCCTAAACGCTCATCATATTCAATCGGCTTATCATGAGGAATTAAGTGCCAAGGTTTATCACTGAGTAATTTTTCTGTGATGGGAAGCGTGTCATCAGTCCCTTCATAGCGATACATTTCTACTGGTGAAAGCCCCAACTTATCGTCAAAATGACGCTGCCAAGTAATATTACTCAACGCAGTTAAACGCTCAAGGGCAGCTTCTGTGATTTTTTCGCCGCCAATATTACACTGTGCAATAAAAGCAAAGTCGTCCAGCAACTGTTGCTGTTTAGCTGCCAACTGCTTGGTTAAGTCGAGCTGATTTTGAGGACTGTGTTGCAATGATTTATAGTAATCAAGTTCGGCATCTCGCCAAAGTACCTCAAAACGCGTTCTAATTTCATGAATACGATTATAAATAGTCTCCAGCTTAGTGTCTTTATCAACTATGTGCTCTGGAGTGGTTATTTTACCGCAATCATGTAGCCAAGCGGCTAAACTAAATTCTTCAACCTCATCATCATTTTTAAACTTAAACCCTTTAAAAGCGGGTAACTCTGACTCTGAAGCGGCCTTAGCAAGCTCAATACCGAGTTCAGGTACGCGCTCGCAATGCCCCGCTGTATAGGGAGATTTATCATCAATGGCTTGTGCTATTAACTCGATAAACGACGCCATGAGTGCTTTTTGACTGTCTTCATGTTGCTGTATCGACTTACTCATATCAACCATAGAGTAAGCTAACGTATTAATTTCTTTAATATGACTTTTTAAAGTCGAGACTTGTTTAAACTGCCGATTTTTAATTTTATTGTTTTCACCCACCAGCGTTTTAATAGGACCGACAATGGGGGATGCAAAAAACCACGACACTGGTAACATCATAATTAAGCAGGCAACCGTAATTATTATTGAAAGCTTTATTTTTTCTCTTGTGGAGCTCAATACATCTTCTTTAGAAACCATAATGGCTAAATAGCCCGTACTAGCTAGCGCTAAATAATCAGATAGTGGCTTAATAAAAACATACTGTTCTTTACCATTAATGTTCACTAACTGTAGCTTAGAGAAGTTACTATCATCATCCAATAAAGTGATTAATTGCTCATCAGGAACAGTGCCTACAATTTTTGATTTTTTCCCTGAGTTAGTATTGAGCCATTTATCACTAAGCTGTTGTTTAAATTGCAGAGGAAGTTGCGTGGCGGCGTAATCAAACAAAGCTTTTAATTGTGCGTCTTGGTTTTGAAACAATAAATGGTAGTCATTTGAAAAAAGCGCGGCACTGTCTTCATCAAGCGGATTGTACTGGATCCCCTCAATAAAAAATTGCTGCTGTATATATTGCAATACGGCTTTGCTGTCTATTCCCGCATAAGTATCACCATTGGCAACATGCATTAACAACGCCTTTGTGTTGGGAACTTCCACGAGGTTAATTTCTGGAAATTGCGCTCGTAATATTTTTACAATTGACCAGCCCTCTCCCACCGCAACTGACTTACCAGCAAGTTGCTGCATATGGGTAATTGGTGGATTGTTTTGTTGATTAACAATACTTAAAGGCAAAGTTACCATGGGTATACTGAGCATACCCAATGTATTATTCGATGCTGTATTAAGTACCGGATGAATCACATCTATCTGCTTATTTTCAAATAAATTAAGTAATTCTTGCCAACTGAGTCCATTAATATAATTAACCTTAATACCCAACAGTTCAGCAATCGCATTTATATATTCAACACTGTAGCCTTTAGGCTTACCACTGACACTAAAATCCATAGGTGCCCAATTGGTTTCATTTGAAACTGTGATAGTAGGATATTTGGCAACTATTTTTTGCTGTTGCTCATCCAGTACCAACCGATTTAGCCTTGCCTCAACCGTTGAGCTAAAGGGCTGATTTGAGGCAATAATTTCTCCTTCTCGGTTATAAATAAGTAACTGTGTTGAGCTGTGCATCTCCAAACGCTGTTTCTGTTCGATTAAATAATTAGACATGTTATCAACGATAATCCCTAAGCCAAGCACATGATTTTTACCCGCTATCTTAATCGAATACGTTTGCCCAGAGGTTTGTAAATGGGTAAATAGATAAGGCTTGGTTTTGTTTACTTGCTGTGAGTTTGCTTGCTTAAACCATGCTTGCTCGCGGGGATCAAAATACGTCGGTTTTTTGGTTTTTTCTCTTAAGCTAAATGACGCATCAAAATAAAGCGTTTGCTGTATTCTTTGCCCTTCTTCAGATTTTATTTGAATAACGACCCAGCGGTCATTATCCGTTGCACCAAGGCGCTGACGAACCATCGCACTACTTTCAAGATTAATAACCTCAAAATAGTCACCATTGTTATAGCCCATATAAAAAGCATAAAACAAAGGATTCAAATCCATCATTTCACTTAATACATTTCGTAGCTCTGTTTTATCTGAAAGGTTTTCACCGACTAACGAGGTGTTTTTTACCATCATATATAAAGTATTTTCAGATTTTTCATTAATGCGTGTTAGGTAATCAGCAACCGATTGAGTGGTCATATTAAAGTGTTGCACATTCGACTCGAGCGCCATTTTTTCACTAAAATAATACTGTAAGCTCGTGGCTATAATAGCGGTAATAGACGTTGCCAACACAAATACTGCCACAACCGTCAAACGAATAGAAAAGCGTACTGTTTTTGTTAACTTTTTAAGCGCTTTAAATATCATTGAACGTTCCTTGCGACACTTTTAAAAGCAGTAAATATACGTCGTTGAAAATTGCAATTTAGCAATATTCAAAGCCTATGAAGTAAGTTAATCATTAATTGTTTGAGCTAAAATAATATTAGTCACAAAATCAGAAATTTAAAAACTTTATGCCTTTATTTACTGAACACCTAATTGCGCTTACCATATGCAAACTAAAAACCTAAATGAATACACTCTTATGGTTAAACAACACACCACTAAAGCATGGCCAGTTAGCATTCTTACTTTTTTAGCGCTACTGAGTGCCTCTGCCAATAGTTATGCAAAAAGCGTGAGTATTAACGTGTTTGCTATTCCCTCTTCGCCAATTGTTGAGCTCATGGCTACAACCAGCAATGAACTAGCCAAACAGCAAATAACCACGTTTTATCAGCAAGGCTTACCCGTGCATGCCACATTATATTTGACTGATTATCCGCAAGAGGCACAAAATGAAATTAAGCAGGTGGTGGAGCGTATTGTAAAGAAACATCAACCTTTTGAAATTAAAGCCAATGGGTTTAGTGTATCTGCCAGTAATTGGGCCTTTATAGACTTAGAAAAATCTTATCAGTTACAACGCTTAGCCGATGAAGTGACACTTAAACTTGAGCCACTTCGCGATCATCAAGCGCCAGTACCAAGTTGGGTAAAGCATTACCCTAATAAACTCGTGGCCTTTGAGCGTTATGGTAGCCCAAATGTGTTTCAAAACTTTCAGCCACATTTAACCCTACTTGCAAATGAGCAAAACCCTGCATTGGCTGCGTTTAATAAAGTTATGCAAGCTGAGCCACCGCAAGCACAAGGTGAAATAATTGGGATTGGAATTGGAATTTCTGATCAGTTTGGGCAACAAAAACAGATCATCGCTAAGTACTTCTTTGATACCAAATAAATAATTAATAATGGGAGCTAATTACACATTTATTAACTTAAGTGGTTTATGGATTTGTGGTTAGCTTATCGCTTAAATGCTTTTTAAGTATGCGGGTATTGCGCGTATTTGCTTTGAACATGGCATCAAAAATATCACCAAAAAATGGAATAAGCCCACCTACAAAATCAACTAACATGTTTAAAATAATCCGGCTTTTTACTCGCTTACTAACACCTAATCGCTGCGCTTCAATTAATACATACCCAGATAAAATAAGCCCGGCTAAATCGCCTACCACTGGCAATAGCCCAATCAATGATTCGACACCGAAACTAAATTTAGTAAACGGAATACCAATGCTGCTGTCGGTAAAGCGGCTAAACTCTTCAAGCCGTTTTATGGTGGCTTTATATTCAGCTTGTGTAACGTGAGATTGATTATTTTTTTGCATAATAACTGCTCTTTATTTTTAGGTGCGCTAAGCACATGGAAATTATTGAGCGGCAATAAAGATGTATAGCCTGTACATAATAAACGCGCTAGTGCGCGTTTATTATTAATTTATAGTAAAGCGCGCTTAAATAGCGCCTTTAATTGGCCCATGTTCGTGGTTAACATGTGGGTTTTGACCGCGTTGACGTAGTAAATGATCCATTAAAGTAATGGCCATCATTGCCTCAGCAATCGGAATAGCACGAATGCCTACACAAGGATCGTGACGACCTTTGGTGATCATCTCGACCGCTTCATTTTCGGTATTAATACTATTACCGGGAATGGTAATGCTTGATGTTGGCTTAAGCGCAATGGATGCGATTATATCTTGCCCTGTAGAAATACCTGCCAATACGCCGCCGGCATGATTTGAGGTAAAACCATCAGGGGTTAACTCATCACGGTGCTCTGAGCCTTTTTGCTCAACCACATCAAAGCCATCGCCAATTTCAACGCCTTTTACAGCGTTGATACTCATTAATGAATGGGCAAGTTCGGCATCTAGCCTATCAAATACCGGCTCACCTAAACCAACTGGCACATTTTTAGCCACTACTTTTACTTTGGCACCCACTGAATCACCTTGCTTTTTAAGCTCGCGCATATATTCATCGAGTGCTTCAAGCTTGCTAACGTCTGGGAAAAAGAATAAGTTATTTTCCACCTCATCCCAATCGTAATTTTCGGCTTTAATTGGCCCTAATTGGCTCAAACACGCACGTACTTCAATACCATGAAATTGCTTTAAATACTTTTTAGCAATAGCGCCTGCGGCAACCCGAATAGCGGTTTCGCGCGCAGATGAACGGCCACCACCACGGTAATCGCGAAGGCCGTATTTGTGCCAGTAGGTATAGTCACCGTGGCCTGGGCGAAATACATCTTTAATTTTGCCATAATCTTGTGAACGTTGATCGGTATTTTCAATTAATAAACCAATGCTGGTACCAGTGGTTTTACCTTCAAAAACGCCCGCTAAAATTTTGATTTGGTCGCTCTCACGGCGCTGCGTGGTATAACGACTTTGCCCAGGTTTGCGTCTGTCTAAATCGTGTTGTATGTCGGCCTCAGTGATTTCAAGGCCTGCGGGCGTGCCATCCACTACGCCGCCTAATGCAACGCCGTGGCTTTCGCCAAAGGTGGACACTTTAAATAACTGCCCTATGCTATTACCTGCCATTAACTTTCCTCATTCCTAATGACTTATAGCCGAGGATTAACTCTGCTATTGTTTTGCCCAGCCATTTCGGATGAATGGCTAGTACTAATTATTACTGTGCAAAGTAGGCATCTAGTTGTTGTTTGCTAATAACAAACACCCCTAATCCGCCTTGTTCAAACTCAATCCATTCAAATGGTGCGCCTGGATACAGTGCATCCATATGTACCATAGAGTTACCTACTTCGACAAATAACAAACCGTTATCTGTTAGATGCTCACTAGCTTGATCTAAAATAGTACGTGTTACATCAAGACCATCGTGTCCCGATGCTAATCCTAGCTCTGGTTCATGGTGGAATTCACGTGGTAAATCAGCCATATCTTCAGCGTCAACGTACGGTGGGTTTGCTACGATTAAGTCGTATTTTTGCCCAGGTACACCACTGAATACGTCAGACTGAATCGGTAATACGCGGTCACTTAGTTGATAGTCAGTGATATTAATATCAGCCACTTCAAGCGCTTCATAGGATATATCAACCGCATCAACTTGCGCATTCTCGAACGCTTGTGCCAAGGCAATAGCAATACAACCTGAGCCTGTACATAAATCTAAAATACGCCCTACTGACTCTGGTTTTTCTAACCAAGGGGTGAAGCGATTATTAATAAGCTCAGCAAAAGGCGAGCGAGGAATTAATACGCGTTCATCCACATAAAATGGCATGTTAGCAAACCATGCAATGTTGGTAAGGTAAGGTACTGGGGTAAAATCGTTAATGCGCTCGGCAATCAAGCCCGCTAAACGATTTTTTTCAGTACTGGTTAAACGCGCATGCATCAGCTCTTTGGGTGCATCGATAGGCAAACTAAGCGCCGGTAATAACAAACTTACCGCTTCATCCCATGCGTTATCGGTGCCATGACCAAAGAAAATACCGCTACTTGCAAATTGACTAGTTGTCCAACGAAGCCAATCGTGTAAGGTTGAAAGTTCTGCAACAGCTTCATCTAGGGTTGCTTCTTCTATTAGTAATTCACTCATCAGTATTATCTGCCTGCTACTTTCAAAAAAATAAACTCAATCGGGGCGCATCATTGGCCCCATGATTGCCCTATTGTATACCCAAGCCACCTTTAGGTGCGAGCGCAGTTAGTATTAAAAGCGATTTAGGTAAGGCTTTGATTGCAAATAATAGTCACTCTATTGTTCAAATCAATAACGCAGTATAAATCGCTTTTAAACTAACCTTAATGGCGCTGTAATATGCACCTCAAAGCTGCTTGGGTATCACACCTTTTTACTCGATTTTTACCGCTTTTTTGTTTAGACTGCCGCTATGAAAAAAGATCCCCACTCAAACAGCCTAATTAGTCCTGACGACATTGACTTGTTTCGTCAAAGTATCAGTGGTGCGCGTGTATTTAAACAAGACACTCACCGTTTTAGCAATAAACCTAAAGTGTCACAAGCGAAGCAATTTGCCCAGCAAAAAAAGCAACAACAGTCAGAATTTTTCTTTTCTGATGAATATGTGCCCGATATAGACACACATGGTACCGTTAATTATGTACAACAGGGTCAGGATCGTTTTTTAGCCAAACAACTTCGTCGAGGGGATTTTATTCCTGATTTAACCCTCGACCTGCATGGCTTGAATAAAGAGATAGCCAAAGATGAACTCGCAGGGCTTATTCATGAGTGTAAAAAAAAGCATTACTATTGTGCCTGTGTTGTACACGGAATTGGCGGCCATATCCTCAGGCATAAAGTACCGCAATATTTAGTGCAACACCCCGATGTAATTGCTATGCACCAAGCTCCGCTTGAGTATGGCGGTAAAGGGGCGGTACTCATATTAATTAACTTACCGCAAAGTGATGAGTTTAGACGCTGAGCACTAGAGCCAATCAATAAGAGTCTTTTTTAGTGCATATATTTTCGATTATATTTCCGCTTATTTTTATTGTGTTATGCGGCTACATAGCAAGCCGAAGTCAGTTTTTAGAACGCATTCATATAACAGGGCTCAGTAAATTTACTTTTTACATTAGTGTACCCAGTTTTTTATTTTTAAATATGGCCCAGGCAGACCTAAAAACCAGCGTGAGCTTAAATGGCTTTTTAAGCTTTTATATTCCCGTTATTTTAATTTATTTTTTTGCGCTCATTATTGACCGCTACACTCTCTCTAAACATCCTCAATATGAACGTCACAGTGTATTTGCCCTTGGCAGTAGTTATTCAAATACCGTATTGGTGGGCTTGCCCATTATTATTGCAGCATTAGGTGAGCAAATGATGGGCATTATTTTTATGATCATCACCTTTCATAGCGCGCTATTGTTCACCCTTACCTTTTTAATTAGTGCAAACAGTGCCAGTCATGTGTTTTCTTGGTCAACATTTGCCAAAAATATGCTACTCAACCCTGTCGTATTGAGTATTAGCACGGGTTTGTTGGTAAATTTAGCAGGGATTACTTTATTTTCTGATTTAACTAATGGCTTAGCGCTTTTAGCTAAACCTGCCATTGCCTGTGCGTTATTTGTTTTAGGCGCAAACTTAGCTTTTTATAAAATTAGCGATAACTGGCAAGCGGCAGCTATTGCCAGCCTGTTAAAGCTAGTTATATTGCCCGCCTTAGTATTAGTGTTAGGCTCACATGTATTTGCTATTAATGAGTCACTCTTAAAAGTACTCGTATTATTGAGCGCATCGCCCTTGGGGGTTAATGCGTACTTAATTGCATGCCAAATAAAACAACATCAAGATACGTTAGCCAGTGCGGTTGTTTTATCGACAGTTTTGAGTGTGGTGAGTTTTAGTATGTGGTTAACAATTCTACTGTAGACAAATACCTAAAAGTATTGGCATTTATCTAACAGAAAGTAGCTTAGCTAAATGCTCGTTTACACGCTATGCATCTACATTCGCTGGTGCATTAATGGTGATAAAATCACTTTTATGGCGAGTTTCATCATAACTAATTTGTGCAACAGCGCCGGTATTAAAAATAGGCATGTGCCCAGCACACAACTGATCAACCAAATAGCTCACCATAGGCATATGGGCAACCACAAGCCAAGTATCGCATTCCGGATGAAGCGCGATTAACGTTTCTAAATAATCTGCAGCAACCTGCGGGTTACCTTCAGGAATAATATCTTGGCAGGTCTCTTCAAATAAAAAGGTATTATTTTTTTTAACACCCTCAGCTGTTTGCTGCGCTCTTACATAAGGACTCACTAATAACCCCGTTGGAGCATGCTTTTTTTGTAACCACAGCCCCATTTTTTCTACCTGCTGATGGCCCAAAGGAGTCAAATTTCTACTGACATCATCAGAGTGCATCGGTATTGCTTCACCATGACGCATTATCAAGATTGTTTTCATAAAAAATCAACCAATTAAAGAATATAAAACAGTAGCCAGTTTGCTCGAATTTCCGCTATATTAATAACTCAAACCTATTTATTTTCTTAAAATAGTTCTTTCATGATGTTCAGGTAAATAGCATTGCATTCCTGAAGTTATCATCTGTTGTTAACAATTATACGTTTAGTTTCAGGAGCATCATTTGAAAATCAGCACCAATGATAACAGAGCTTACCGCACACTAACACTGGACAATGGTCTAAAAGTACTTTTAGTGCACGATCAAGACTCAGCAAAAGCTGCCGCATCCATGGCTGTTAACGCTGGTCACTTTGATGATCCACTTGATAGACAAGGCCTAGCGCACTTTTTAGAGCATATGTTGTTTCTAGGCACTGACCTTTATCCTGAATCAGGAAGTTTTAATAATTTTGTCTCGCTGTCTGGTGGCAATACCAACGCGTGGACTGGCACAGAGCATACCTGCTATTTCTTTGATATTAATAACCATCATATTGAAACAGCATTAGCACAATTTAGTCGGTTTTTTATAGCGCCCACACTAAACCCCGCTGAAACAGAAAAAGAACGTAATGCTATTGAGGCTGAGTTTAAATTAAAAATTAAAGACGATGGCCGTCGAATTTATCAAGTGCATAAAGAAACGGTTAACCCTGCACACCCATTTGCTAAATTTTCCGTAGGCAACTTACAAACGTTAGCAGATAGAAAGCGCTGTATTAGTGATGAATTACGTGACTTTTTTAATAGGCATTACCAAGCTCAGTGGATGACGTTAGTGATTTGTGCCAATGAGTCATTAGATACACTTGAGGCATGGGCAACCCAGTATTTCTCCCAGATAAAGGGAGATAAACACCAATTAAAGCCACCTATAGAAGCGCCGCTTTATCGCAGCCAAGACTTGGGTAAGTTGCTTCATATTGAACCACACAAACATGTACAAAAGCTGATTATTAGCTTTGCCATGCCAAACATTGACGATTTTTATCGTCATAAAACGGTCAGCTTTATTGCGCACTTACTAGGTTATGAAGGGCAAGGCTCGTTGTATTCTGTGCTTAAAGAGCAAGGTTGGATCAATGCCCTCTCTGCAGGTGGCGGAATTAATGGCAGTAATTTTAAAGACTTTAATATTAGTATGGCGCTGACCGATGAAGGCATTGAATACTACGAAGATATTATTGAAATGGTGTTTGAATACATTTGTTTAATTAATAACAACACCAGCAAATTACCTCGCCTATATCAAGATAAGCAAAAACTATTACAAATCGCATTTGATAACCAAGAAAAGTCTCGCCTAATTGATTGGGTCAGTAATTTAAGTATTAACATGCAACATTACGATGAAGTTAATTACTTACAGGGTGACTATTTAATGGAGGGCTTTAAAGCCAGCACGCATGAAATGGCTATGCAGTGGTTAACTCCGCACAACATGCGTTTAGTGCTTATTCATCCTGATGTAGAGCCTGAACACACAGCTGCTTGGTATAACACCCCCTATAAAATTGAAAAATTGTCGCTACATTGGCTCGAAGCACTTGCACAGATTAGCCAGCCACAAAGTGAAATGCTATTGCCCACGGCTAATCCTTATTTAGCTAAAGATGTCATTTTATATCCGGTTGAATCACAGCAACGACATCCAACATTACTGATAAAAGAAGCAGGCTTTGACTTTTGGTTTAAACAAGACGCCACCTTTAGAGTCGCCAAAGGGCATTTTTATTTAGCCATGGACTCTGACTTTGCAGTAAAAGATGTGAAACATATGGCACTGACGCGGTTATTTTCAGATTTATTCATGGACAGTGTTGGCGAACAGTTTTACCCAGCGGAACTTGCGGGCTTAAGTTATCACTTAACCTCTCATCAAGGTGGCTTAACGCTTCACACTGCGGGGCTTTCTTCAAGCCAACTCGAATTAGTCGATCAGCTGATTGATGCACTATTTAACGTAAAAATTTGTGCCAAACGCTTTGCAGAATATAAAAAGCAACTGGTAAGGCATTGGCGTAATAGCAATCAAAACAAACCCGTTAGTGAGCTATTTAGTATTTTAGGCGCTAAAATAATGCCGTGGAATCCTCAGCCTGACGAGTTAGCAAATGCACTCAAAGACACCTGTTTCCATCAGTTTAATGAATTTAGACAAGCGTTTTTTAATGCCCTTCATGTTGAGTCTTTTTTACATGGTAATTGGCAGCAAAATGATGCGCTTGAGTTTCAAAAGAAGGTCGCCCAGCACCTTAAAAAATCAGCCGTTATCGACGATTTAAAGCGCCCACTTTATGAAATTACTAAAGTGACCCGCTACGAGCTTGAACTTGCCTGCAGCGATAATGCCATGGTGATTTACTACCAAGCACAAAGCGATGACGTTAATGAAAAAGTGAAAATGATGGCGCTAAATCATTTAATTAATCAAGATTACTTTAATGAACTCAGAACCACGCAACAACTCGGTTATTTAGTAGGGGCAGGATACGCTCCTTTTAATACCCGTGCTGGTATTGCCTTTTATATACAATCACCAAAATTTGAGCCCACCACGTTACTGCACAGGCATAATTTATTTATTAGCCAGTATTTAGCAACAATCGATGAGCTAACAGAACAAGACTGGCTGCAACAAAAACATGGATTAACAACCCATATTGCTGAAAAAGACAAAAATTTGCGTTTACGTTCACAACGTTTATGGCTTGCTATAGGTAATGGCGATCATCGGTTTAATATGCAGCAACGCCTGCTGGATTCTTTAAACGCATTAACGCTTGAAGATTTAAAAGCCTACGCCGCTGAAATTTTTAATGCAGATCGCCCAAGATATGAGCTTTTAAGTGCCAAATCTGTGAATTTGTCTGAGAAACTACCACTTTATTCGCATTCTCTTTGACTCTTGCTCGCGCTTGATTTAGATTGTCTTTTGTTAATAAGAAGTAAGACAATGAAAAAAATAAAAATAATAAAATACATTCTATTGTTGGCCACTTTGGCCACAGCCTACTCTGCGAGTGCATTCGAGTCATCGTTTAACTTGAATTTAAATGCGTTGGTCGTGAGCGTGTGCGCAATAATGTCGTTAGTTGTGGTTTATTTGTTAACGATTGTTCACTCACTCAGGCGTTCACACTCTCAATTACAGCTTTCTGAAAAACGATTAAAAAGTACCGTAGAAGGCAGTGGTGATACTCTATGGGATTGGAATATCAAAACCGGTAAAGTTATTCGTATCAATGACAAATACGTGATGAATAGTAATAACCTAGTAGAATTTCCACCGAATAAAAGCTTGATCCACCCCCGCGATTTAACCCATGTTGATTACCTACTAAAAAAACACTTTGCCGAAGAAAGTACTTTTTTTGAAGCAACTTATCGTATTAAAGACAGCTTTGGTAAATGGCACTGGGTGCTCGACCGCGGAAAAATCATTGAAAAAGACGCTAACCTAAGCCCACTGCGAATGACTGGCACAGTCAGAGATATCTCGCAGTTAAAATCAACGGAAGATCGACTTAACTTATTTGCAAAATGTGTTGAGTCACTCACTGATGCGCTGGCCATTTATGATAAAGACTTTAGGCTTGTGGATATTAATCCAAGCTTTTTAACTTTGTTTGGCGGCGTACGCGAGCAATACCTAAAGAAAGAGTTTCATTTAGCCGGTTACGACAAAAGCTATATAGAATCCATAAAAAATACCGTTAGAAAGCACGAACATATTCAAGAAGAAGTAAAGCTTCGCAATAGCGATCATGCTCTGCTGCCATTTGAAATATCAATAGACGAAATTAAAAACGCGCAAAATCAAATAACCAATTATGTGGTGGTGTATTCAGATTTAACCGAACGTAAAAAGACCGAATCTGAACTGAATAATTTATCAAACCGAGATCGCACCACCAGCTTACCCAACCGTAATTTGTTTTTTTCTGACTTACAAAAACTTGCAAAGCAGCATTCTCATCATGCATTACTCGTATTTGATTTAGATAACTTTAAAAAGATAAACGACTCATTAGGCCATCAATTAGGTGATAGTTTACTGGCAAAGCTTGCTATGCGTTTAAATAAGCTCACCCGTGAAAATGACGTATTTTATCGCCTTGGCGGCGATGAATTTGCACTAGTTATGTCAAACACCAACGATATTCTCACTATCACTCGCATGGCTAAACAGTTTTTGGCGGCCATAGCTACACCATTTAAAATGGCAGGCCATGAACTTGCTATCACCTCAAGCGTTGGTATAGTGTTGTTCCCCGAAGATGGTAACACCCCCGAAATACTATTAAAGAACGCCGATACTGCGATGTATCATGCTAAAAAGAAAGGCAATAGCTACCTGTTCTTTAATGACACCATGAACCGCCAAGCAGTAAAACGACTGCAAATAGAAAACCTAATGCGCTTTGGCTTAAAAGAAGATCATTTTGAGGTGTATTACCAGCCTAAAATGAATATTCGTACTGGTAAGCTTGCTGGAATGGAAGCGTTGGTACGTTTTATTACCCCGAAAAAGGGGGTTATTAGCCCAGGGGTATTTATTCCAATTGCCGAAGAAACAGGGCAAATTATTGAAATTGGTGAAGTAGTTTTAAACAAAGCTTGTCGCGATGTAAAACAGTGGTTAGATGCAGGCTTATTTAATGCCCGTGTTGCTGTTAACTTATCAGCAAAACAATTTAGCCTACCCGATCTAACCTCGCGCATAGATGTGATTTTACAAAAAAATGAACTGCCCTCGTACTTTTTAGAGCTTGAGATAACTGAAGGCACCGTAATGGACGATCCACAAGAAGCCATTGCGATTATGCGCTCTTTAAGTGCCCGTGGAATTCACTTAGCAATGGATGACTTTGGTACCGGCTATTCATCACTTGCGTATTTAAAGCAGTTTCCACTCAATACGCTTAAGGTAGATAAAGCCTTTATCGATGATATGAAGACTGAACGTGGCCGCAATATGGTGGACTCTATCGTCACTATTGCGCATAACCTTGATTTGCATGTAGTTGCCGAAGGGGTGGAGCAAGCGTCGCAAATAAGCATACTTGAAGAGCTAAACTGTGAAACACTGCAGGGTTATTACTACTCTAAACCACTCTCAAAAGATGAATTTACTGCGTTTTTAAAACAACAACAAAGCCAATCAAAACTCAGTTTAATTAGAGCGACCAGTTAAGCACGCCATAGACACGCATTTACACCTATATTGCGTATCAATGCACGTCGATAATGTATATTAAACAAGCACCAAGCAACAGGACCAAATACGCCACCTAAAAATAACCAGCGTTTAACAGGCATGCCCTTTTTAATGGTTTCTAAATACATAAGCGCTATAAATACACCGCTAAGCAAAATAAATAACACCACCACCTCAACCAGCTCAAAAATAAGGCGCGTATAATAGCGTTAAATTGGCTAAATTTGAAGCAACGCATGCTGCTAATCAGCAATAATGCTGAATCAATTTGAGGGGCAAATCAGACACAAAAAAGCCGAGCAACTTAAATACTCGGCTAATCATCATAGATTTATAGCGGCTTACTTGTCAGCACGGCCCATAAACTTATGCTCTGCAGTATTAATACGGATGCGATCGCCCGTAGAAATATGCTCTGGCACTTGAATAGTTAAGCCGGTTGATAAACGAGCAGGCTTTGAACGCGCGCTGGCTGAAGCACCTTTAATTGAAGGGTCGGTTTCCTCAACTACAAGCTCAACACTTGAAGGAAGATCAAGCCCAACTGGCGCACCATCAATCACAATAACATGCACGCCTTGGGTCTCTTCGTTAACAAACTGAATCTCTTCAGCTATGGCCTCTTTAGCCAAGTTGTAAGGCGTGTAGTCTTCGTTATCCATAAAGACATACTCATCGCCATCAATGTACGACAGCATCGCTTCACGACGGGTTAAATCCGCAAGGTTAAGCATGTCGCTGTCTTTAAATGTTTCGTCAACTTTGCTACCCGTGACCACATCGTATAAACGCATACGGTATAAACTACCACCGGCACGACCTTGTGGTACAGAACGTACGATATCTTTTACTACTAATACACGGCCATTAAAGTCAATAGCCGTCCCTTTTTTAACATCACTTGCCTTTGGCATGGGTGAATTCCTATTGTTTTTTTGATTGCGAGAAACATACCACGAAACTGATTTTGTTCAACAATAAAGTGATATGATTAGCTTCTTACTTCGTACTGACTCATAAATCTGTAATTTAGACTTAAACTCGTGTTATCTAGTGGCAAAAAGCTGCTATGGTTAAGTTATCGATTATGACCTCAAGGAATGGCTCATGAACCAACAAACTGTACATACCTATTTAATGAACAAGCCGTTAGTTAAACTAACCCAGCCTTTTGCTAAAGATGTTGATGTGTATAAAGTAAATCATAAAATGTTTGCCACTCTTGCACTTAGCAATGAGGGTGAAACCGACGAAAATGGCGAACCTATTTGGTGGCTAAACTTAAAGTGCGATCCTGATGAGGCGCAATCATTACGAGATATTTTCCCTGCCGTTATTCCAGGTTATCATATGAATAAACGCCTTTGGAATACCGTGATTTTAGATGGCTCAGTACCACAGGGTGAAATTGAGCGTATGATTGATAACTCGTTTAATTTGGTGGTCGACAACATGCCTGATAAAGATAAAAAGGCCATTGAAGCGTTACTGTAAATAAGCGTCCAGACGCAACTTTTACCAATTCGATTGATTAAGTATTATTGTTGATTATCGAACACAAAAAAGCCGCATAATTTGCGGCTTTTTTACGTTAACTTAAAACATTAATCTTTGTGTTCAGTCGTCTCATTTGGAGTGTCAGTTGATTTATCATCACCTTGCGCTAACTCCACTTCAGCTTTATTAGCGGCTGTTGTGTAAAACTTATCGCCCTTGTCAGCCATTGCAAGTAAAGTATCACAAGGTGTAAAAATAGCGTTGCTGTTAGCCAGAGTAGACATATCAGAGCTTATTTTGCCTGCGCCTAATTTATCCATATAGCTAAACGGGCCACCTAAGAACGGTGGGAAACCAATACCAAAAATAGCACCAATATCACCATCACGCGGGCTGGCAATAATACCGTCATCTAAACAGCGAACGGCCTCATTAAGCATTTGTGAGATACAACGCTTAGCAATTTCGTTTTTATTTAAACGTGGAGCTGGGGTTACACCTAGTAGCTCATAGACTGACTCATCAACCTTTTTGCCTTTCTTGTCGTATTCATAAAAACCACGACCCGTTTTACGGCCTAAGCGTTTTGAATCAATCATGCGCGAGAAAGCATCTGGGCCTTTAAAACGCTCACCGAGTTCTTTTTCAAGAATTGGCGCGATTTTAGAACCAATATCAATACCGACTTCATCAAGCAGTGCCAACGGCCCTACTGGAAAACCAAACTCAACTAAGGCTGCGTCAATTTTTTCAATTGGCTCACCGGCAAGCATTAAGTTTGCCGCCTCATTCAGGTATGGCGCTAAAATACGGTTAACATAAAAACCAGCCATATCTTTTACCACAATTGGCGTTTTACCTTGCTTACGCGCAAAGTTAACTACACGAGCAATCGTTTCTTTTGAGGTGCCTTCGTGAGGAATAATTTCTACCAGTGGCATTTTCTCTACTGGTGAGAAATAATGTAAACCAATTACATTTTCAGGACGCGCTGCTTTAGCTGCAATTTGCGAAATAGGTAATGACGAAGTATTACTTGCGAAAATAGTATTCGCTTGGCAATGCTGCTCTACATCAGCAACCATACCTTGCTTAAGCTCTAAATCTTCAAATACGGCTTCTATCACTAAATCTATGTGTTTAAAACCGCTGTAATCGGTAGTGCCGGTAATGCGGTTCATGGTTAACTGCATATCGGCTTTAGACATAATACGGCGTTTAAGACGCTTATCTAAAATTTTGTATGTGTAGTTCATGGCATTACTTATGCCCTGCTCTGCCACATCTTTAATTCGCACCGGCAATTTAGCTTTGACCGCACTCACATGGGCAATACCTGCACCCATTAAGCCACCACCTAACACGGCAGTTTTACTAATCGCGGGAGCATCATCATTGCGCCATTCTTTTTTCATTTCAGTGGTTGCAAAGAAAATACCGCGCAGCGCCTTAGACTCATCACTCATTACCAATGTGGCAAAACCTTCTGCTTCGGTTTTATACGCTTTCATTTCATCAAGCTCTACGCTTGCACGTACCGCTTTAATAATTGCAAGCGGCGCAGGGTAATGACCACCGGTTTTTTTAAGAACGTTTTCTTTAGCTTTTTTAAAGATAAAGTTACGACCAAACGGGTTTGATTCTAATAACTTACTGATCTTATCAAGTTTAGGCTCTTTAGCTTGTGGCTTTTTCTTCGCCGCAAACTCTTTGGCCACTTTTAGCAGTACGCTTTGTGGTACACAATCATCCAATACACCGGCTTTTTTAGCTTGTTTAGGACGAATTTGTTTTCCGGTTAGCATCCACTCAAGGGCTTTTTGAATGCCCACGATTTTAGTTAAGCGCTGTGTACCACCACCGCCAGGTAATAAACCAAGTTGCACTTCTGGTAAACCAATTTTAGTTAAATCGCTATCTGTACCTACGCGGTAATCACAGGCTAAAGCAAATTCTAAACCGCCACCAAGCGCTGCGCCATGTATAGCACTAACTGTGGTGTACGGAAGCTTTTTCATATCAAAAAATGCTTGATGGCATAATTCGCTAATAGCTAATGCATCTTCACGCTTTTGCACGCTGTCTAGCATTTTAACATCGGCACCAGCAATAAAGTTATCGCTTTTACCACTAATAAATACCATACCTTTAACTGCGTGCTCTTTAGCTTGTGCTAATAATGCTTTTAAATCATCAGCAAAGCTATCTCGCAGGGTATTCATTTTCTCACCCGGCACATCAATGGTCACTACGGCTATTTTGTTATCATCAACCGTTAAATTAAATACTGAATCTGTCATTACGCACTCTCCAATACAAAGGCTGCACCTAAACCACCCGCAGCACAGGCAGTCGTTAACGCTAAACCACCGCCACGACGCTTAAGCTCGTATAAACTTTGTGTAATTAAACGCGCGCCGGTTGCCGCAAATGGATGACCATATGCAAGCGAGCCGCCGTTCACGTTAAACTTATCCATGTTAATTTCACCTATGGCTTTATTACGCCCTAAGTGCTCTTGTGCAAATTTATCTGAAGCAAACATTTTCATATTCGCTAAGGTTTGCGATGCAAACGCTTCGTGCATTTCAATTAGATCTAAATCGGCTAACGTAATACCTGCTCTATCAAGTGCGATAGGCGTTGAGTGAGCCGGCCCCATTAGCATGTCTTTTTCTACGCCAATGGCTGAAAACGCAAAACTGCGTACGTAGCCTAAAATTTCGTAACCCAATGCTTTTGCTTTGCTTTCGCTCATCATTAACACTGCGGCTGCGCCATCGGTTAATGGGGTTGCATTGGCTGCAGTGACTGAGCCGTGTTGACGGTCAAATACCGGCTTAAGCTTGGCATAACCTTCAACCGTTGAGTTTTTACGAATATTGTTATCTTCTTCAATAAAGCTTTTATAAGGCGGTAAATGAGCCGTCATTACTTCATCTTTAAGCTTGCCATCAGCCCAGGCTTGAGTTGCCAGTGAGTGAGAACGATGCGCTAAGGCATCTTGATCTTCACGGCTAATGTTATGGGTTTTAGCCATTTGCTCGGCTGTTTGTCCCATTGATAAACCCGTTGAGTACTCAGCAACCGCTGGCGGCACTGGCAATAAATCTTTTAAACGTAGTTTTGAGAATATTTTTAAACGCTGACCAAGCGTACGTGCTTTGTTTAAATCAACTAAGCTACCCGCTAATTTTTTACTTACACCAATTGGCAATACAGATGATGAATCGGCACCACCGGCAATACCTACGCTTACAGAGCCTGCCATAATTGATTCGGCAACGTTTGCTATCGCTTGAAAACTCGTCGCACAAGCACGCGATACAGAGTACGCATCAACCGATACTGGCATCCCAGTACCCAATACAATTTCACGCGCAATATTTGGCGCTTCTGGCATTTGTACTACTTGCCCAAAAACCAATTGATCGATTTCTGACTTGTCGAAATTTAATCGCTCAAGCATTTCATTAACTACTAACTTACCCATATCCAACGCTGGTACATGGTGGAACGCAGTCGCTTGCTTAGCAAAAGGAGTACGTAAGCCGCTTACGATGGCAATACGGTCGCCTTTTGGTGTTTTAAGTATGTTTTGCTCAGACATTTATTATTCTCTCCCGCTGACAGGTCAGACCTGTATGTTTTCTCCGATTCTAAACAACCCGTGTGATAAAGCCAATAGATAAAGGTAAATTAATACAAAAGCGCCATTGTAAATCACTACATACATTGTATGAGGGTAATACAATAGGCTTTTTTAGCTGGTTTTACAAAGTTTTATGTTAGGCTAAAAAATCGTTAAAAAATAACGAACTATTTTTAAAAAATCAGTCTAACTCTTGAGTTATCCACTTATAAACCTTATAACTAGCTCAGTATTTGTTACCTAACCAATTTAGGTATTATTTAAGCTGACGAGGACAGTCCACTTATTATGGCAGCTAACGCATTTTCACAATTAAAAACGTATTTAGACACCCAAATTATTGGCCAGCCTGCGCTCACTCAAGCACTATTAATTGCTATTTTAGCCGATGGTCATTTATTAGTTGAAGGCCCACCGGGGCTTGCAAAAACACGCGCTGTTAATGCCTTAGCAAAAGGTATTGAAGGCTCGTTTCAGCGTGTTCAGTTTACCCCAGATTTATTACCAGCCGATGTGACCGGCACCGATATTTATCGCCAACAAACCAGTGAGTTTGTGTTTGAAAAAGGCCCTTTATTTCATAACCTTATTTTAGCGGACGAAATAAACCGAGCACCAGCAAAAGTACAATCGGCATTATTAGAAGCAATGGCCGAGCGCCAAGTCACGGTGGGCAAAAACACCTATCCACTCAGTGACCTGTTTTTAGTGATGGCAACACAAAATCCGCTTGAGCAAGAAGGTACTTACCCGCTACCAGAAGCGCAATTAGACCGTTTTTTAATGCACCTAAGTATTAATTACCCAGGTGCTGAGCATGAGCTTGATATTTTACGTTTGACCCGTGGTGAAGCACTTAATGATGAAGCCCCAGTGCTTGAGCAAATTTCACAACCCGATTTGTTTGCTGCGCGAAAAGCAATTTTAGGTCTGTATTTGGCCGAGCCATTAGAGCAGTACTTAGTTCAATTGATTATTGCTACTCGAGAAGGCGCAAACTTAGATGAGCAACTTGGCCGCTGGATTGAATACGGCGCAAGCCCTCGCGCTACTATCGCTCTTGATAAGTGTGCCCGCGCTCATGCGTGGCTAAGTGGCCGTGATTTTGTATCACCTGATGATATACAAGCTGTTGTACATAATGTATTGCGCCATCGTATTATTTTAAGTTACGAAGCACAGGCCGATGGTATTACAAAAGATCAGGTTATTAGCCGTATTGTTGAACTAGTCGCAGTACCTTAAGTTATGCAAACACACGTTGATTCTCAGGCATGGCTTAAATTAAGCCATAGCCATGGTGTTAATTTATCGCTTAAAGAGCTGATGTATTATAAAGCAAAAGCGCAACTGCTTGAGCTGGCACCTAAAGTTAGAATAAAAAACACCTTGGCGGGGCAATACCTTGCGCCCCACAAAGGCCGGGGTATGGAATTTGCCGAAGTGCGTCATTATCAAAACGGTGACGATATACGCTCTATTGATTGGCGCGTTACCGCACGCACAGGCGAAACCCACACTAAACTTTTTCAAGAGGAAAAAGAGCGCCCGGTATTTGTGTTTACTGACTTTTCAAACTCAATGCTATTTGGCTCGCAATTACTGTTAAAATCGGTGCAAGCGGCACATATTAGCGCCTTAGTTGCGTGGTCAGCGTGTCAGCGTGGCGACAGAATTGGCGGTATTGTGTTTAATCAGCACTCGCATTTAGAGCTAAAACCCAGCGCTCGTGAAAAAGCGGTATTAAAACTATGCCATAATTTATGCGATGCGCATCAGCTGGCTCTTGAGAACATTGATAAGCCGGCCGCGAATAATTTTAGCGATAACCTCAAACGTTTAAATCACTTAGCTAAGCCCGGTAGTTTGGTTTATATCGTGTCTGATTTTAACGCCTTGGATGACGCCAGCTTTAAGCAACTTGAACTTTTAGCGCGTCATTGCGAACTGATTGGGTGTCATATTAGCGACCCCTTTGAACATCAATTACCTGCTTTTAAACAAACGGTAACCGTCAGTGCTAATAAGCAGCAATTTGCCCTGCCCTTAATGGACAAGAGCTTTAGACAACGATTTGCCAAAAATGCCGAGCACGCATTTAGCGCGCGCATTAATCGCTTAACAAAGTCTGGACTCACCCTATTATCATTTGATGCAGCCACTGCGCTGGAACTGCAATTAGTGAGAAAATAAATCATGCAAACCTCTCCACTTGATGGTCTACACGATATTATTGCTCCCACCCAAGTCGACTGGTGGCCACTCGCTCCTGCTTGGTGGGTTGTTATTGCAATTGCTGTGTGTTTATTGTGTAGCTTAATTGTCATAATTTATAAAAATTATCGCTTTAAAAAGCCAAAACGTGATGCCATTGCATTAGCTAATCAACAACAGTCAGCGCAGCAATTACATGTCATTTTAAAGCGTTTAGTGATCACCTATTACGATCCGCGTTTGGCCGCGCAATCAACAACGCATTGGTGCAACACATTAAACCAACTTTCAGCTATTGGCTTTACAGAAGAAGAAATTTTAAGCCTATATAACGCTAATCAAACACAGGCAGCCCTCAGTGATAAATTTCGCCAAGCCATTAAACAATTTAAACTAAAGGAGCCGCTGCATGTTTGAATTTAGCTGGCCATGGCTGTTTTTATTACTGCCGCTGCCTTTAGTATTGTTACTATTAAAACCCGCCGCCAATGATGCCAACACGCGTCTGCGCATTCCAAGTTTTGCATCACATAATTTAAGCAATCAAAGCATAGAGCCAAGTGCGCGTAAATTGAATATTATCGAGTGGTTGCTATGGTTATTATTAGTGACCGCATCAGCAAATCCAACGTGGTTAGATGAGCCCATATCGCTACCCAACGAAGGCCGCGATATAATGCTCGCTGTGGATTTGTCAGGGTCAATGACCGAACAAGACATGGCTTACAATGGCCAATATGTTGACCGTTTAACCATGGTTAAAGCAGTGCTAAGTGACTTTATAGAGCAGCGCCAAGGCGACAGACTCGGCCTTATATTGTTTGGTGATACCGCTTTTTTACAAACCCCATTGACGCGTGATGTGAAAACCGTCAGTAAAATGCTCTCTGAGGCGCAAATTGGTTTAGTAGGACGCGCCACGGCGATTGGTGACGCTTTAGGTTTATCGGTAAAACGCTTTGCCAGTAAAAAAGAAAGTAACCGTATTGTGGTGTTGCTTACAGATGGACAAAACACCGCGGGAAATTTAAACCCAGAAGATGCACTGTTACTTGCCCGTGAAGAAGGTATAAAAGTGTACACCATCGGAGTCGGTTCAGATAACCCGCGCGGCTTTAGTTTATTTAATATGGGCTCTGGGGGCAGTAACCTAGATGAGGGCTTATTGAAAAAAATTGCTGAGCAAACAGGCGGTCTGTATTTTAGAGCAAAAGATGTCGCTGGCCTGCAACAGATTTACGCTGAGCTTGATAAGCTTGAACCAATTAGTGCCGATGAGCAAACCTTTCGCCCACAAACAGCCTTGTTCTATTATCCGTTATTACTGGCCATTTTACTCATAAGTGCAATGGCATTGATAAAAACGGTGCGCGCAATGAAGGAGCCGAACTAATGGATTTTGAATTTATTCGTCCTGCTATTTTATGGCTGTTACTCCCTGCCTCAGGGTTATTTTTTATCGCCTTACTAAAACATAAAAAAACCCAGTCAGCGCCACTTATTGCGCCGCATTTGGCACCATTTGTAATGAGTGAATCAAATAATAAAGCTCGCCAGCCGCTGTGGCTGGTTGCGTTATTTTGCAATTTAGCGATTATATTTAGTGCAGGGCCAAGCTTTGAAGAGAAACAAGTACCCGTGTTTCAAAGTAAAAGTGCCCGCGTTATTGTCATGGATATGTCCTACTCTATGTATAGCACCGACATTGCTCCCAATCGATTAATGCAATCACGTTTTAAAGCCCTCGATATGGTTGAGCTATTCAAAGAAGGCGATACCGCGTTAGTGGCTTACGCAGGCACTGCCTATACCATTTCACCACTGACCAACGACGCTAAGACTCTTGCCAACCTTATTCCTAGTTTAAGCCCTGAAATTATGCCAGATAAAGGCTCAAACGTACTCGCTGGCTTAGATATGGCACAAGAGCTACTAAGCCAAGCCGGCTACCTCGATGGCGATATTATTTTGATCACCGATGGTATTGAGCAACAACAGCAAAGCGATGTAAGCCGTTTTACCAACAGTAGTCAATATCGACTTAATATTTACGGCGTAGGCACCGCACAAGGAGCCCCTATAAAGTTACCTGAAGGCGGGTTTTTAAAAGATAATTATGGTCAAATTGTGGTGCCAACCCTCAATGCATCTTTACTTGAAGGACTTGCAAAAAATAGCGGTGGGCAGTTTGCCGATTATCAGCCAAGCAATCGCGATATTGCCGTTTTTTCACCGCAAGCAAACAGTGAAGTATTAAAAAGTGAAAAACCAAATTTAGCCTTATGGCGAATTGACGCCGGTATTTATGGTTTGCTTATTTTACTGCCTTTAGCTTTGTATTTATTTAGACGATCTGCATTAGTTAGCGCAGTACTATTACTTAGCTTTTTACCTCAACAAAATGCGCATGCCGCAGAGCTGCCAACCCTGTTTAAAAATACGGATCAACGGGCATTAGAGGCATACAACAACAAAGAGTATCAACAAGCAGCTCAGGCTCGCTCAAGCGCTCTCAAAGGGGCTGCACTTTATCAGCAAGGGCAATTTGATGCTGCCTTGAATGAGTTTAGCCAAGATAAGTCAGCAACCGGTTATTATAACTATGGCAACGCCTTGGCTAAAGCAGGACAATTAGAGGCTGCCATTGACGCGTATAAACAAGCGCAAGTAAAGCAAGATAACTTTAGTGAAGCCGCTGAGAATCAAGCGCTTGTTGAGCAGTTACTGAATCAACAGCAAGACCAAGAAAATCAGCAAGGCAATGATTCGCAAAATCAAGATGAGCAAAGTCAAGATGATGCAGATAAATCAAAACAAGATCAGCAAAAAAATGGCGAGAAAAACAGCGCAGATAAAAGCGAAGAGGACAGCCAAAACAGTGAACAACAGCAATCAGATCAGTCCTCGGAACAATCAAAAGATCAACAAGGCCAATCTGGTGAGCAATCAGACAAACAGAATGAGCCTGACATGCAAGCTCAGTCACAAAGCCAACAAAATGAAAATAAAGACGAGAATAAACCGCAGCAAGATGAGCCGCAAAATCAACCTAATGAAATGAGTGAGCAACCGCCCTCTGATGAGCAAAAACAGCAGGCACAGCAACAAGCCATGCAGGCACAAGCCGCTGAGCTCACTAATGAAGAAAAAGAAAAAGCACAGCAACTAAATCAGTTATTAAGAAAAGTGCCCGACGATCCCGCTATTTTATTAAGAAACAAAATGCAATTAGAAGCCCAAAAAAGACAATATCAACGTCGTCCAACAGGAGTAGAAAAATCATGGTAATGCGATTATTTTGCTGTTTATTGCTATTAACTGCCATGCCATTAATGGCCGCCACCACTTTGGAGGCAAGCGTTGATAAAAACCCAGTATTAGCGGGTGAATTTTTTATGCTTAATATTAGCATTGATGATTCAATAAAAGGGCAACAACCCGACACCTCAGCATTATTAAAAGATTTTGTAGTCGGCCCTATGAGCTTAAGTAGCCGCACTAACATTATTAATGGCAGTATAAAAAAACAAACCTCTTGGTCTGTTAAACTAATGACCCGCAAGGCGGGTGAATACACCATTCCCAGTTTTAGTGTTGCAGGGCTAAACTCGCAACCAATTAGTTTATCGGTTAAAGAGCGCAGCAGCGACGCAGATAAAAATAACGATATATTTTTAAAAACCTCACTCTCAAACAACAGCTTATTTGTACAAGAGGCTGGCGTTTACACCATTAAGCTTTACTTAGCCAAAGAGCTTCTTGATGGCAGCTTAAGTGCGCCAAGTATGGAAAATGCACAACTTACCCAACTCGGTAAACAAAGCGAAGATTATGAACTGGTTAACGGTAAACGTTATTTAGTGATCACCCGTAATTATTTAATTCAGCCCCAAAAAAGTGGCGCCTACACTATTGCAGCTCCCGTTTTTCAGGGGCGTATTCAGCAAAACTATCGTCAATTGGAAGTGTCAGCGCTTGGCGATGAGCAGCAAATTGAAATTAAACCTATCCCTGAAAACTATCAAGGAGACTGGTTACCCAGTGAACTGGTGAGCTTAACCGAGCAATGGCAGCCAGAGGATAATACCGTTGAAGCCGGCACGCCGATAACACGTACAATTATGCTCACCGCGCTAGGGGTGACTAAAGAGCAGTTACCCGAAATTGATATGCCTACTATTAATGGTATTCGCAGCTACCCTGATGAAAAAGAAACCAATAATGCGGTACGTGATGGTCGAGTGGTATCGCAGCAAAGCGCCTCGTATGCGCTACTGCCACAAACACCTGGCACTTACACATTACCTGAAATTAGCTTGCCTTGGTATAACACCAAAATGAATCGAATTAGTTACGCGACCTTACCTGAGCGTACTATTACAGTAACCCCCAGTACAACAGCGCCAGTGCAAACGCTTAATCCGCCAGCTGAAAACAACCTAAATAACACTATGGCAGAGTCAACGGAGCAAGCAGTTACAGTGCAACAGCAAACTGTCACACCACTGTGGCTAATTATTGTGGCCTCGCTTGGTTATGTTTTATGGATTGCGACGGTGATTTTTTACTTTATTAAACGCCCAGCTAAAGAAGTGCAACAAGCGGCTCAAACAACTAATAAAACAAATCAACAACCATCTTTAAAAGCCCTGCTGGTATTAGCTAAAAGCCATGACGAAAAAGCATTTTACGATGCGCTTAATCAGTATGCACTAACCCTTACAGGTAAAAAGGTAGGGGCCTTATCCCATTTATGCGCTATGATAAACAACTCAGAGTTCACCGCGCAGGTAAACGATTTACAAGCACAGTTGTACAGTAAGCAAACGGCTAGCGCCAACTTAGACGCTATAGTTAGCATGTTAAAGGCACATCAATCGCAAACAGCTAAGCCATCATCACCTGCGTTAAAAGAGCTGTATTCTTGATCTCAATTGTATTTTGCTTTTTTGGCCTATAATAATTTTAATTAAAAAGTGCTTATGTTTGGAAATAAAAAATCGAATGATCGGGTCTTATTAAATATGGCTGAAAAACAACAACGCTACGAAGCCCTGGTTCACGTTTATCATAAGGAACTCTATCGCTTCGCTTACTGGTTATGTAACGATCCGAATATTGCAGATGACTTAGTGCAAGAAACCTTTTTACGTGCTTGGCGCTCGCTTGACTCGTTACTCGATCAAAAAGCAGCTAAGCCATGGTTGCTAACAATTTTAAGACGTGAAAATGCAAGGCGCTTTGAGCGCAAGCAATTTGATTACAGTGATGTAGACAACGACACGCTAGTGGATCAAACCAGTCATTCTTTAGATGATGAAATGGAGCAAACCGTTATTCAACGGCAAATTTCGTTGTTGGCCGATGAATACAAAGAGCCGCTACTATTACAAGTGGTTATGGGCTGCTCTGGGGATGAAATTGCAGACATACTCGATTTAAACAAAAATACGGTTATGACACGTTTATTTCGAGCAAAAAATCAACTTAAAGAGGCACTAAGCCGTGATGATGAACAACTTAAAGGGGCATCAAAATAATGGATGAACTTGAGTTTCGTCGCCGCACGATTGCACAGCCAAACGAGCTAGACAAAGAACTACTGGAATTTGCAAACAGCAGTCCCGATAGACAACAATTTTTAAATGAAAACAAAACATTTGATAAGCAACTCAATGATGCGCTTGATATTCCTGTGCCTGACAACCTTGCTGAACGGATTATTTTAAACACCTCGTTAAAAGAAAAAGTCAGAAAAGATGAGCTTGAACAAAAAGACAATGTCATTGATTCACGCTCACGCTTTAAGTTTGACCGTGTATATTTGGCGTTCGCTGCTTCATTTGTGATTGCGGTAAGTGCGTTTATGTTTAGCACAGAGCAAAACTTGAATCATGCGGCTGGCGAGCATGCATTGGCGCATGTTTATCATGAACTTAACGCGTTAAATAAAACTCAACCTATCAGCTTACAAACAGTCAATGAAAAGCTGGCTTTACTTGGCGGTCAACTTAATGATTTACCTGGGAAAGTTACTTATGTTAACTTTTGCGATTTTCAAGGCGAGAAAGGCATCCATTTAGTGTTTGAATCGGACTTTGGCCCTATGACCGTGTTTATTGTCCCTAGTGATAACAAAGTCTTTGAAATTGGCTCGGGTGACTTTAGTGACTCTCGCTACGTAGGCCATATAAGCCGAGGAAAACAAGCTGATACTGTACTAATAGCAAGCCTAGGCTCACCGGTTGATATGTATAATGAACGTATTGCAGGCGCTATTCGCTGGCTGTAATACCAATTTGTATAAATATTTGAACAATTTAACGAGTTAAACTCCCTTATATCTAAGCAGATTGATATAAGGGGATGGGTATTACAAACAATAAAAAAACCGCAACGAGTGTGCGGTTTTTTTATTGCTAATAAGCTAAAACTTATTATTGGTTACTTACATACATCAGCAACAGCGTTAGCAAAGTAATCGATGTTTGCTTGACTAATTCCCGCCACGTTTACACGGCTAGAGCCCACAATATAAATACCGTAGTCTTTTTGTAGACGCTCGATTTGCTCTTTATTAATACCTAAGAAAGAGAACATACCGTGTTGGCGGTCTATAAATGAGAAGTCTTGAGCAATGTCTTTGGCTGCAAGGCTGTCTTTAATTAAACTACGTAAACCATTAATACGGTTACGCATTTCATCAAGTTCACTGTGCCATAACTGCGTTAACTCTGTGCTGCTTAAAATGGTGTTTACAATGTCTGCACCGTGCGCTGGCGGCATAGAATAAATGCTACGTACCACACTTAATAATACCGAGTTTGAAATATCAGCGGTTGCACTGTCTTTTGCAATAATTGAACACGCACCAATACGCTCACGGTATAAGCCAAAGTTTTTAGAACATGATGAACAAATGATCAACTCTTCAACCGCATTGGCTAAAATACGTAAACCATTCGCATCTTCTTCTAAAGAAGAACCAAAACCTTGGTATGCAATATCAATCAATGGCGTAAAGCCCACATCTTTTGCAAGTTCAGCAATGGTATTCCATTGTGTTTCGTTTAAATCCATACCACTTGGGTTGTGACAACATGCATGTAATAACACAACATCGCCCTTAGGCACCTGTGTTAATGTTTCAACCATTTCATCAAACAATAAATCTTTGTTTTCGTAGTCGTAGTATGGGTATTCTTTAACAGTTAAGCCTGCAGCTTCAAATAAGCTAATGTGGTTAGCCCACGTTGGGTTAGTAACCCATACAGTAGCGCCTGGGTTACAACGTACAATAAATTCTGCTGCAACACGAAGTGCGCCTGTACCACCAGGTGCTTGTGCTGTGCGTACGCGATTAGCTAATAATGCCGGGTGCTCACCAAGAAGAAGATTTTCCATTTGTTGACAGTAATCTAAGTTACCAGCAAGACCAATGTAAGATTTGCTCATTTCATTTTCTAAACGAAACGCTTCTGCTTTTTTTACTGACTTTAATACCGGGGTATTCCCCTGCTCGTCTTTATATACACCAACCCCTAAGTCAATCTTATTAGGGTTAGTATCTTGCTTATAGGCCGCCATAAGGCCAAGAATAGGGTCTGTTGGTAATGGTTTTAATACTGAGAACATTGACTATCTCTTCGTTATTTAGGGGTTAGCTGTTGCGCTAAGCTTAACATAAAAACTCACTCGATTGACCAGTGTTATTTACACTAAAAAGTGAGGAATTTTAATACAGCATGCAATTAATAACGCGAGTGTCGCATTATCAAAAAAATCCGTGCTAAAGGCTTCGCCATCGACAATGCCAATGCACTGCTTTTGCGCATTAAATAGTGGTAAACAGGCCTCTGCTTTTACTTTCGGATCGCAGGTGTAATACTCACCACCCGCGGCTAAATATTGCTCAACATTATTAATGACACGTCCTTTACCACTGAGTGCCACTTGCACATTATTACTGCCGGTTGCAAATTCAGCGGTGAGCGGAAATAAAGGGCGACTCGGTGCACCAAAATAAGCGAGCTTTAATAACTGCTCGCCTTCAGGGGTGGCCGTATTTTGATAGATGCCATACCAATCTAACTGGGTGTTTTCGATTACATAGTCAACAATCAACTGAAGTTGCGCTAACTTTGCCGTTGTTTGCGTATTTTGGCTAACGTAATCGTTTAAATTAAACGGCTCATCTTGCAAGTAGCCGAATAAACTACATGCGCCACCTTCACCGAGTTCTGGAATTTGATACTGCCAACGCACGGCCGGTGCAGCATTGCTATTTAAGTACTGCTCAAGCTTTTCTAGCTCAGCATTAATTAACTGTTGCTCTACATTAAGCTGAGCTTGCTCTAAATAAGAATTTATCATTTGGCCATCCATACATCTATAATGCCGAAATAGTAGCATGGATATTTTTATAGCGCTAGCCAATTTAAAGCGCTTTTTAAAATCCTTAAGCACTTTTATTCATAAGCACTATTGCGGTACTTAAACAGAGGATGTTTATCTTTGCGGGATTAAAAGGTGTTCAGCTTAGGCGCAAAAATTACGCCTTTGCGTCACAAATTTGTTATTATTTAGCCCAATATTAGATTCAATCTTAGATAGGTTAATTATGAGTGATAATCACTTAGTGTATTCAACAGCAACAGGGCGAATTGACCAGCCAAAGCCAGAAAAAGAACTGGATGTAAAACTATTTAAAGACGGGTCTATTCGCATAGAGCGTCAAACCAAAGGTCGAAAAGGTAAAGGCGTAATGCTAGTTGTAGGATTAGATCCCCAACAGCACGATTTAAAAAAGTTAGCAAAAACAATAAAAAGTAAGATGGGCCAAGGTGGCGCAGTAAAAGAAGGAGTTATTGAAGTACAAGGTGATGATCGCGATAAGTTAAAGGCGATTTTAGAAGGATTAAAGTTTAAGGTGAAAATTGCGGGTGGTTAACCCGCAATTTTTGTTCTATTCAGGGACTTTTAACGCAGCTAATTGATCAAACAACACAGGGATATCGGCTTCGGCTACGGGCTTACTAAAGTAATAGCCTTGCACAATAAAACAATTATTGTTTTGTAAAAATTCAACTTGCTCTATTGTTTCAACCCCTTCAGCAACCACATCAAGCTTGAGCTTTTGTGCCATCGCAATAATCGCAGCGGTGATCTCCATATCATTATCATCTTCAGGGATATCTTTAACAAACGAGCGGTCAATTTTAAGAATATCAACAGGAAAACGTTTAAGGTAACTCAACGAAGAATAGCCCGTACCAAAATCGTCAATAGAAATTGAAATACCCAGCTTTTTCAATTGATGTAGCTGATCAATAGCCGCCTCAACATTACCCATTAGCATGCTCTCAGTCAGTTCAAGGTGCAGGCTTTTAGCATTAATTTGCGTCTCTATGATTATTTTTTTCAGCATAGGTACTAAGCTTGCGTCTTTAAACTGCCTTGCTGACAGGTTTATCGACATGTTGCTCGCTCTACCTTGTTGCTCTAGTCGTTTAGTGAACTCACACGCTTGTTGTAATACCCACTTACCAAGTTCCACAATTAAACCCGTTGCCTCAGCAATAGGAATAAATTTGGTAGGTGGAATGAATTCCTGCGTAGGATGGAACCAGCGAAGCAATGCTTCATATCCCACTACACTATTATCGCGACAATCAACTTGTGGCTGATAATGCAGTGTGAGTTGTTTTTCTTTAATTGCATGGCGCAACTCATTTTCAAGGAATAATCGCTCATTGGCGGCTGCATTTAGATCTTGGCTATAAAAGTGGAACGTATTGCGCCCTTTCGCTTTTGCTTCATACATGGCTAAATCGGCATGTTTTAATAACTGATCTTCTTCTAAGCTATCAAATGGCGCCAAAGTAATACCAATACTGGCACTAACAATCACTTCGTTACTACCTAATTTTATTGGCTGATTTAACGTTTTTTGAATGGTGTCAGCGACTTCCGATGCTTCTTTTTGATGCTCAATACCACTGAGTAATACCGCAAACTCATCACCGCCTAAACGGGCTATAGTATCTTCTGCTCGTAAGCGCTGCTTTAAGCGTGTTGCCACTTCAACCAATAGTTGATCGCCTGCATCATGACCTAAAGTATCGTTAATACGCTTAAATTCATCCAGATCAAAATAAAATAAAGCAAACGAGTAACGCCCTCTTTCAGCAAGCGCCATCGACTTTCTAAGCTGCATTCTAAAGAATGTACGATTAGCAAGCCCGGTTAATGTGTCGAAGTAAGCGAGCTGTTCCATTTTGCGTTGGCTTTCTTTTACAAATGAAATATCTTGCGCTGAAGCAACGTAACTGGTGATTTTTCCACCATCTTCACGAATAGGTGACACACTCAGCGATACCCATATGGGTGGCTTGTTTTGCGCTTCAATAAGGGTATCCCCTCGCCAGTAATTACGGTTGCGCAAATCAATGTCAATGTCCTCTACCAGCATGGTCATTTCATTAGCAATAATAGTCAGAAGTGGCTGGCGCAGGAAATCACTTTCTGCAAAGTCGGTCATTTCCAGCATTTTTGGATTAACATATTCAATCACAAAGTTTTCATCAGTAATCACCACACCTGTGCCCGAGAAGGCAACCGCTTTAGACAAGCGATTTGCAGCCTTTTCTGCAATTTCTTTTTCTATTATGCGCTGGTTTAAGCCATCGATGAGTTTGCGGATTTCAATGGTCATATCTTTAAATGAACCATTAAGCGTACCGATTTCATCTTTATTTTCTTTTGGAAAATCAATTTCTAACTGGCCTTTACCAAAGTTAGTAACCGCATAAACCAATGAATGCAGGCGTCTTAAAACTAATTGATAAAGTGCTTGATGTAATAACAAAGCAACTAAAATGGCATACAGAATAAACAAGCCAAAAAACTTCAGTTTTAAGTCTTTCAGTGCCGATAGTGTAGAAGAGCGCTTTTTATATACGCCCACGTACCAATTTACACCTTCAACTTTATGGATATTTATAATGTAGTCTTCACCATTTAATGAAAACGAGTCGGCATATTCCGGCAATTGTATTTGCCCTGCATTATCAATAACTCGCTTTAGCTCAGGAGAAATAAAATCGCCAGGTAGCAACTTTTTACCCGCCTCTCCGTATTGGGTATAACTATCGGCTCCTAAATTAGGGTGCGCCAATAGCTGCCCTTGCTTATCGAACACCACTAAATGTTTTTCTTTTCCGCCGACGGGCAATTGCGATATGAGAGAGTCGAGAGAAATATCACTACCCGTAACTCCTAAAAACTCATCATTTTTATAAATAGGTACAATTAAACTAACGACCCACTTATTCCAAACGCCATCGTAATACACTCGTGACCACAGCGGCTCGCGTTGTGGGTTTGTTAACGATTTTGCGTAATTAAAACTTTTGCTTTGATTAAAGGTGTAATCTCCGGGGACATTAAGTGCCCAATTTGGTGGCGCAACACGGATAAAATTATCTTTGGTGATCAGGTAAAAATTATAAAAATCTTGAATTAACGTGGGGGAAATCACTTTCCAAAGCGATTCAGAATCTGCAATTAACTGTTTATAAAAAGGAGAATAAGCATTTTCGGGAATGAACGCCGCAGATAAGCCATCGGCAGATGCGCTGCGCACTGAACCATCATTGGTGACTTGCATAGTCGGGGCATTGTTATTCTTAAATGATAATTGCCCCTCAAATAACTGCTCGCTAACAACAATATTAGCTTGCTCAGCTATTTTAACTTTGGTCGCTATCAAATTATTAAACTGGTTTATTAATAATTCATTTGATTGCTTTAATACCTCATGCTCTTCAAATACAAGCTGTTTCTCTTCTGATTTGAGCATTAAAGCAGCCGCACAAATACCTGCAACTAAACAAATGCCAGAGATCAACAGTGATAACTTGACACTGAGTGAGTTTATTCCAAATCGAGATGGAGGGCGTCGATACACAAAAGGCCAACCTTATTTATAATTATTATTTTTGCGAGTAGTAGAAATATACCAGATCTCAAATCAGAATTATAAATTATTTGTAAAGTTTTTAAAAAACAATATGTTTTGTATATATATCAGGTAAAAAACCTATTTAATATAAGTGCTTGTTGACATTAGAGGTTACTCTTCATACATTAAGGGCATGAATATAAAATACTCACTTACTTTCTTATCTTTTTTTAGCTTCTTTATATAGAAGAGGCTTCCCTGTTTGTGAGATAAAATCAATCGAATAGTAAAGCCTCCCAACTGGGAGGCTTTTTTGTTTACGCTGTTAAATACAGTGACATTTTTGGAATGAGGAAAACCAAATGAGCAATGATGTTTTAGACACGCTTAGGCACGATATAAATGAAATCGATTCTGACCTACTTGTGTTATTAGCGAAGCGACGCCGTATTAGCCATGGTGTTGTTGAATATAAGATAGCGAATAATAAACCAATTCGTGATGAAGCACGTGAATTAGCATTACTCGAAAAATTAATCGGTTATGGTAAATCTCTTGGTTTAGATGCCTACTATGTAAATAATGTTTTTCAAACCATATTAGAAGACTCAGTATTACATCAACAAGCTATGCTGCAAAAAAACCTCAACCCTGATGCGCTAAGTGAAACCCATCGGGTGACCTATTTAGGCGGACAAGGATCTTACAGTCAACTTGCGTGTCATAAGTACTTTAGTCGCCGACCAGGCAAATTAATTGAAATTGGCTGTAGTTCTTTTGATGAGATCACCGGTAAAGTAGAAAATGGCCAAGCCGACTTTGGCTTGTTACCTATTGAAAATACCAGCTCAGGCAGTATTAATGAAGTATTTGATTTACTCCAGCACGCGCAAGTCTCTATTGTCGGCGAAGTCACTCACAGCGTAGAGCATTGTTTATTAGCCGCCCCAGACACAGAACTTAACCAATTAACCAAAGTGTTTGCTCACCCGCAACCGTTTGCTCAATGTAGCCGTTTTTTACAAGGGCTTGGCGATTTGCAGCATGAGACCTGCGATTCAACATCGAGTGCATTAAAATCAGCACTTGAAACACCTAACAGTGCGGCTATTGGCTCTGCACAAGCAGGTAAAAATGTAGGGCTTGAAGTCATTAAGGCCAATCTTGCTAATCAAAAAGAAAACCATAGTCGCTTCATTGTGGTTGCACGTAAACCGCTACATGTATCTAAACAAATCCCCACTAAAACCAGTTTAATTATGGCAACTAAGCAGCAAGCAGGCTCACTCGCCGATGCGCTGATGATTTTTAAACAGCATAATATAAATCTAGTAAAATTAGAGTCTCGTCCTGTACCAGGAAATCCATGGGAAGAAGTATTCTATGTGGATTTAGAAGCGAACCTTGCTGATAGCCAAGTGAAACATGCGTTAGAAGAGCTTAAAGAGCATACCCAGTACGTACGCGTATTAGGCTGTTATCAAAGCGAATCACTGCAAGCAGTGAGCGTACAAAGCTAGTCTAAAGCAACATTAAAAAAGGGCCTGTGGGCCCTTTTTTAGTTTTAATTAATCTGTCACGTTTAATCGAGTACTTTGGCGTCGTTCGCTTTATTTAATAAACTGCGACTTTGTGTCAAAAAGTGCGCTGTGGAGTCAGAAAAGTAGGCTTTTGCATCAGCAAAGGCATCGATTAAGGCTGGCTTATCCCCTGCTTTTAACTTTTTAAGCGTCTCTGAGAACAAACACTGATACTGCGCTAATAAGCTTTCTACATTATCAAATTGCGCCAGCATAATATCAGTATACAACTCTGGCGATTGCGCAAAGAGACGACCGACCATCATCAGCTCTAACTGATAAATAGGTGATGAGCAACTACGCAGCTCTGCCAGTGTATGTCCTTGTTTTGCTAAAAACTGACCGTACACAAAGGTGGTTAAATGGCGCATAACCTGAATGATTTGCATCGCTTCATCGTGTTTTTTAGCATCAAGTTCTACTAACTGACAGCCCCAAATTTGTAGCTGCTTTAATAAACCTTGTGCCATTTCAGGATTACGCCCTTCACATACCACCACGGTTTGTTTCACCCAATGAGAAATATCAGGACCAAACATGGGGTGTAAGCCAACAACAGCGCCATTGTGAACTTTTTTGAGCACATTTAACGGCGCTTGTTTAACCGATGTAATATCAACCAGCAAACAATCATCATCGAGTTTAGGTAACGCGTTAACAACCGTTTCGAGGGCATTAATTGGCACACTGATCATCACCAGTTTTGCGCCTTTTAAAATCTCTGCTGCCTGTAATTGCTGGGCTTTATCTAAAACTTTAACTTCGTAACCCGAGCGCTGAAATTGTTTTGCAAATAGCTGCCCCATTGCCCCTTCACCACCAACAATGACAATCGGAGATAGTTGTGAGTCGGCACAAGCTAATTTGGCCTGTTGATTTTGATAAGCTTCACGCATCATGCGCCTGAGAATGTCTTCGACTAAATCAGGGTTTACACCTTGATTAATTGCCTCTTGGCGTCGTGCAGCTAATAAATCAGCTTCTCTATCGGGTGCATGTAGTGGCGCGCCAGTTTGTTGTTTTATTGCGCCAATTTGTTGAGTAATACCATTGCGCTTTGCAAGTAAGGCAACCAGTTGCGCATCGCATTCATCTATACTTTTTCTTAGCTGCGCTAAATCACTTATCTCTGCCACGTTCTCATTCCATCCAAAAAAAGTAAAATCGTAAATTAATAATTACAAAAAAGTAAACTAATCAATACGATAAATACTAACAGGATACGTTAGGGGTTAAAAGGCTAATTAGTGAAAAGATCAGTATGAGTCACTCAACTGCGACCAAGGTAGGATAATTAAATGAATAGAACACAGCTTGCGTAAAGTGAATTAAAAAGCATATAAAAATGTAAGTCTATGCCGAGTTTAAACAATGAAAATTAAAGTGGCTTAATAGCCACTTTAATTAGCACTTTTTATCTAATATTCCAATGCCATAGTCGCAAGCGACATAACACTTTCAAATGATTCTGCACCGGCGATAAATAGGCCATTATGGCAAAACATAGCATCATCTATACCGGTCACTGCTTGAAATTCACTATCAGATAATCCAGCCCACGGTGCAGGTAATGGCTTTCGGTCTTCAAACGAGCCTAGCTCTGCAGGTACCGTTTGCACTATCCACTTACCAGAATGCGATGGATACACTACATATAGCGCCTCTTCTGATAAGCTATGTACGGTTTTTTTCCACGGCGTATAACGCTCTAGTACGATTAATCGTGGATCGTCTGCCTGTTTAATTGCTTGAGCAACAATCTTTTTAGCATTTAAACCACCCTGCGCTGAGGCAACAAAACGAAGCAGCAAAGTGTGTGCAAATTCAACCGCTTGATCAAAAGCAGCATCAAAATTACTTTCCTCTTCCCATGTTGGGTTAAACATAGAAATTGTTTGGCTTAAACTAATGCCTGTGGCAACACCTTCAACATGACCACAATCAATGGCATCAATAGTTGATACAAGCCCTGCATCAACTGCATTCGCCACATCTTGATTATCATCACATATTGCTAAGCCATATTTTTTCCACACCAAGCCAAATGACGAAAAAGGAATCCCATTTTCGCGAGCACCGGCACCGCCGCGCTGATGATGATCAAACCGGTCAGTTTCTGGGTCATATTGGCCGCCAACATCAATAACCACATCAGCGTCATTAATAATCGCATTATCGCGTGTGCGTATCAGGGTAAAAGAAGGGAAAATAATTTTAAGCGCAGCGATACTAAAAACATCATCTGCATGAAAATTGCCGTTGTGCGTAACTATCGTTTTATCATTCATTTTTGTACATCATTTTTTGCAAGAAGTGAGAAGATATTGTGCTTTGAAGTGAACCACACTTTAACGCATGCTGGTTAAGGTGTGTATTGGTTTTTAAATGTAGCGATATAAAAATTGCAATAGCATTAAAACCAAAACGGGTTGCAACCCAAAGGTTGCAACCCGTTTTTTTGCGTTGATAAACAGCGCGTATTAGTTAAGTTTTTCTCTAATACGTGCAGATTTACCAGAACGCTCACGTAGATAGTAAAGCTTAGCACGACGAACCGCACCGCGACGCTTAACTGTTACGCTATCAATAAGAGGGCTGTGCGTTTGGAATACACGCTCAACACCTTCACCGTTCGAGATTTTACGAACTGTGAATGCTGAGTGAAGACCACGATTACGCTTAGCGATTACAACACCTTCAAAGGCCTGTAGACGCTCTTTAGCACCTTCTTTTACTTTTACCTGTACAACTACTGTATCACCAGCGCCGAATGCAGGTACGTCTGTTTTAAGCTGCTCATCTTCAAGCGCTTTAATAATATTTTGGTTTACTTTTGCCATTATGTTTCTCACTTTCCTAGGTGTAACTGTCTTCTAGCCACAAGCTTTTTGGTACTCTTGCTGAAATTTCGCGAGTAATACCGCTTGCTCCTCAGTCAGAGCTAGGTTATGCAACAAGTCAGGACGGCGAAGCCAAGTTCTACCTAATGACTGCATAAGCCGCCATTTTGCTATCTCTTGGTGGTTTCCGCTGAGTAATACAGCAGGCACCTGTTTGTCGTCCAATGTTTCTGGCCGTGTATAGTGAGGACAATCTAGCAAGCCATCCGAAAATGAGTCTTGCTCTGCTGACTGGTTGTGTCCTAACACCCCTGGCACTAATCGCGCTACTGCGTCAATTAATGTCATGGCAGGTAGTTCACCCCCACTCAAAATAAAATCACCAATTGACCATTCTTCGTCAACGTACGACTCTATTATTCTCTCGTCTATACCTTCATAGCGACCGGCAATTAAAATCAGTTTTTCAGAGTTTGCGAGTTCGCTAGCCCCTTGCTGATCTAATTTGCGCCCTTGTGGCGACATATAAATTACTTTTGCACCATCACCTGCAGCCTGTTTGGCTTCAAGAATGGCTTGTTTTAATGGTTCAACCATCATTAACATGCCTGGCCCGCCCCCGTAAGGACGATCATCTACGGTTCTATGCTTATCAGTTGCATAGTCACGTGGATTCCAGCAGTTAAAATCGATTAAGCCATTTTTAACAGCACGACCGGTTACACCTTGCGTTGTAATTGCATCAAACATATCCGGGAAAAGGCTGATAACCCCTACCCACAACGAACTTGTTTGACTCATTAAAAGCTTGGATCCCAATCTACAGTAATTTCTTTCGCATCATATTTAACTTCTTGAATAACTGAATCAGTTAAAAAAGGAATTAAACGTTCTGCTTGGCCAAATGCATCTTTACTGTTTGCTTTCACAACCAGTACATCATTTGAGCCTGTCTCCATAAGGTCATCAACAATGCCTAAGTTATAACCTTTATCAGTTACAACCGACATGCCGATGAGATCTCGCCAATAGAATTCACCTTGCGGTAATTCTGGTAGCTGCGCTGAATCAACAGAAATTTCTACATTGGTATAAGCCATTGCTTGGTCTCTGTCATTTACTTGCGCAAACTTAGCGATAAAGCCTTTGTTGTGGCGACGCCAGTCGACCACTTCTAAGGATTGCCATTTACCTTGCTGCCCTATCAACCACGGGCTGAAATCGAAGATCCCTTGGGGATCATCAGTAAATGAATGCACCTTAAGCCAGCCCTTTATACCATATGGGGCGCCGAGCTTTCCTACGACAATTATTGATGAGGTGTTCTCTTGACTCATGGTTACACTTACGCCTATTAAGCCGCTTTACGAGCGTCTTTAACTAATTTAGCTACACGATCTGAAAGACCTGCGCCTTGACCTAACCAGTGTTCAACACGTGGTAAATCTAAACGAAGTTTTTCTTCTTGACCTGAAGCAATTGGGTTAAAGAAACCTACTTTCTCGATGAAGCGACCGTCACGCGAGAAACGGCTATCCGCAACCACAATTTGATAGAAAGGGCGTTTTTTAGCGCCACCACGTTGCAAACGAATAGTTACCATACCGTCCTCTAAATAGATTGACTGTTTTCATTAATAAGATTTACTCCCCAGTATGGGGAGCCGGTGAATTGTACGAGTTTTTAGCAACAATGCAAGTAAGAAGTGATGCAAAAAGCCAGTTTAGTAGATTAAACCGTGATCCAAGATGAAAAAGTATATGAATAAGCTATTCTGTGCATAGTTTATTCAACAATAAAGAGGCATTTTGCCTCTTTATTGATTACTTTTTATCTCGTATTGGAGGTATTAAAGGTTAAATTATTAAAATTTTGGACCACCGCCACCCATCATGCCAGGTGGTAACATCCCTTTCATGCCACGCATCATTTTTTGCATGCCACCTTTACCTTTCATCTTCTTCATCATTTTTTGCATTTGCGTAAATTGCTTAAGCAGTTTATTGATCTCTTGTACTTGAGTACCAGAGCCCGCAGCAATACGCTTTTTACGCGAACCTTTGATGATTTCTGGGCGTGCACGCTCTTTTTTGGTCATAGAGCTAATAATCGCTTCCATTTGAATAAAGGTTTTATCACCCATTTGCCCTTTAACCGCATCTGGGATGTTTTGCATGCCAGGCAGTTTATCGAGCATCGACATCATGCCACCCATGTTTTTCATTTGCTTTAGTTGTTCAGCAAAGTCATCCAGCGTAAAGCCATCACCTTTAAATACTTTTTGTGCTACTTTTGCCGCTTGTTCTTTGTCTACTTTCATCTCGACTTCTTCGATTAATGAAAGTACATCACCCATGCCTAAAATACGTGAAGCAATTCGGTCTGGGTGGAAAGGCTCAAGGGCATCAGTGCGCTCACCCACACCCATAAACTTAATTGGCTTACCAGTAATATGACGAATAGATAAAGCAGCACCACCTCGGGCATCACCATCTGTTTTAGTCAGTATCACACCGGTCAGCGGTAAAGCTTCGTCAAATGCTTTTGCTGTATTTGCCGCATCTTGACCTGTCATTGCATCAACAACGAATAGCGTTTCGATTGGATTAATTGCATGATGCAAGGCTTTAATTTCATCCATCATGTCGCTATCAACATGCAAACGACCCGCAGTATCGACTAATACAACATCAATAAATTTCTTTTTCGCATGAGAAATGGCGGCAGTTGCAATATCAACTGGTTTTTGCGAAATATCACTTGGGAAAAATTCTACATCAACTTCTGTTGCTAAGGTTTCTAATTGCTTAATTGCCGCTGGACGATACACATCGGCACTTACCACTAGCACAGACTTCTTCTTGCGCTCTTTTAAAAACTTAGCCAGCTTACCCACACTGGTGGTTTTACCCGCACCTTGAAGACCAGCCATCATCACTACCGCCGGTGGCTGTGCGTTAAGGCTTAGCTCTTCGTTGGCTTCACCCATGGCTTTTTCAAGTTCTTCACGAACAATTTTTATAAATACTTGGCCAGGGCTCAAGCTTTTGGTGACTTCAACACCAACCGCACGCTCTTTAACTTGCTTTACAAACTCGCGAACAACAGGCAACGCCACATCGGCTTCTAAAAATGCCATTCGCACTTCACGAAGTGTATCTTTAATGTTGTCTTCAGTTAAGCGACCACGGCCACTAATATTTTTTAGGGTTTTACCTAATCGTTCTTGGAGGTTCTCAAACATGTAACGGTTCCGAAAAGACGTTTATATCAACTCTATTAATAAGGTCGATGTTATTAAAATTCAATTGAAAATAGTATACCGTAAATGGTGGCATACAATACAGTGCTGAAGTGCTGCTTATTGAGTTTCTTTTTACAGGGTCTATGCATTTGCGTTGCTATAAAATACAATGACCAGATAACGAACACGAATTATTTGACTTCAATTAAGTGGCCAAAGCAAAATGCTGATTATTAGTTTAACTATTATTGCCAGTTTATTTTATGTGTTAGCAACGTCTCACGTGCTTTCGCGATTGTTTCATCGTCAGGGACCAAGCCAAAAAATTACCATAATACTGAGCACTGTCGCTATTTTGGCGCATATGCTGCTTTTAGTAAACTCGGTGTTTAGAGCCGATGGCCAAGATTTAAGTATTGTTAATGTTGCATTACTGACTTGTTGGGTAATAGTGCTTTGTGTCACCACCGTCTCTTTGAAGTTCCCTGCGACACTGCTATTACCTGTTGTATACGGCTTTGCTGCCCTGTTAACTATTGCTAGCCTGTTTATTCCTCATCACGTTTTACTTCATAGCATTAATGTAGAGCTTGCGTTAGTTGCGCATATTTCACTGTCGTTATTAGCCTACTGTATCTTAATTATTGCCACCCTTTACGGCGTACAATTTTACTTTATTGATAAACGTTTGAAACGTAAAGATTTAGCAATAGTACATAGCCATTTACCGCCATTAATGGTGGTAGAGCGTCAACTTTATCAACTATTAAATTTAGGCACAGTATTATTAAGCGTGGCGCTGATTACAGGGTTTGTATTTCTTGATGGCATGTTTGCCAAAGAGTTTATTCATAAAACAATCTTATCTTTAGTTGCTTGGGCTATTTTTGCTACGATTGCCGTTGGCCATGTAAAACGAGGTTGGCGAGGGAAAATGGTGGTAGTGAGTATTATGATTGCCGCATTTACACTCACACTCGCTTATTTTGGCAGCCGTTTTATACAAGAAGTGGTTCTAAATAAGTTTTAACTTGACTCTGAAAGCTCACTCTAGCTTAATACGCATTGGTTTATAAAAAAAGGATCCATCGTTGGACGACATATCGACAAGTACGCTGTTTATCATTTTAGGTTTATTGGTACTTTTTTCTGCTTACTTCTCCGGGTCAGAAACCGGAATCATGTCAATCAACCGTATTCGTTTACGACACCTCGCTAAAGAGAATCATCGTGCTGCGAAACGCGTTAGTAAATTACTCAGTCGACCTGACAGGTTGATAGGTCTTATCCTTATTGGTAATAACCTTGTCAATATTGCGGCTGCCCAAGTTGCCACCATTATTGGTATTCGTTTGTATGGTGATTTAGGTATTGCTATAGCAACAGGTGCATTAACACTTGTGGTGCTGATTTTCGCTGAAGTAACGCCAAAAACACTGGCCGCCCTCTATCCTGAGCGAGTCGCTTTTCCAAGTTCGGTGATACTCAAAGGGTTACTAAAAATTCTCTTCCCATTTGTTGTCGTTGTTAACTGGATGACCAATGGTATATTGCGCTTATTTGGTATTAGCGCTGCACAAATAGATGAGCACAGCATGAGTAAAGAAGAATTAAAAACCGTGCTAAATGAATCGGGGGCGCTGATCCCGGCTCGTCACCAAAGTATGTTGACTTCTATTTTAGATTTAGAACAAGTTACCGTTGAAGATATTATGATCCCTCGCAATGAAATTGTGGCGATTGATATTAATGACGATTGGAAAATAATCAGTAAACAACTTACTCACGCTCAACATACTCGGGTGCTTTTATACCGCGACAATATTGATGATGCTGTTGGCTTTATTCACTCTCGTGATGCGCTTCGCCTTTTAACTAAAGAGCAGTTTGATAAGCCTTCGCTATTGCGTGCGGTACGTGAAATTTACTTTATCCCTGAGGGCACCTCGCTTAACACTCAGCTACTAAAATTTCAGTTATCAAAAGAACGTATTGGTATTGTTGTTGATGAATATGGCGACATTCAGGGCTTAGTCACTCTTGAAGATATTCTTGAAGAAGTTGTGGGTGATTTTACTACCACTCAAACTCGGACACCGAGTGAAGAAGTAACCACACAAAACGATGGCTCTTACATTGTCGACGGCGGTGCTAACGTTCGCGACTTAAATAAAGAAATGGGCTGGGAATTCCCATTAGACGGCCCTAAAACATTGAGTGGCTTGATTGTTGAGTACTTAGAAGATATCCCCGATGCTAATTTAAGTATTCGTATTGCAGGCTATCCGGTTGAAGTACTTGAGGTAAAAGAAAACATGATTAAACAAGTTAAAATTCAACCAAACAAACGTAAAAAATAAACCAATAAAAAAGGAGCCTGCTGGCTCCTTTTTAATCTAATCTAAAAGAACAATCGCTCTAACCAACCTTTATCTAAATCATCTTCGCAGCGTCTTAGCTGTGCGCCATAACGGCTTGCCCGATGTTTTACTTTATTGGCAACGCTCATTAGCCATTTTTTCTTACGATAGGTGCCTCGTTTATAACCGCCCCATCCCTCATGATAATTTAAATACTGTGCGTAGGCGTCCCACTTAGACACACCATTAACTTTATGGGTTTTATAAACAAACCACGCCATAAAATCAATCGCATCTTCAAATTCGTCTCTGTCGGCGCCACTGTTACCTGTTTCACGAATATAATCAGACCAAGTAGGCGTTTTAGCTTGAGAATAGCCATAGGCGTCGCTTGCACGACCAGTAGGGATTATCCATAAGAAGTATTCCATAGGCGGTGCTGCATCGTGGCGAAAAGAACTTTCTTGATACATCATGCTCATTAACACATGTTTTGGGGAGCCCCACTTTTCCTGCGCGTCTTTGGCATCAAAATACCAGTCAGATTTCTCTTCGAAAATTTTACAAATATCTTCTGGTTGCTTTGGGGGAGCTGTTGCACACCCAGCTATAGTGAGCAGCAAAGATAAGGTAATAATATTTTTTTTCATTTTTTTAGATCTCACTGAACTTTTTAAAAAAGTGTGGGTCTGAATCTATGAATGCAGCAGTACAGCATTGTTTCATCCCTAAAGAATATTTACGCAGCTACTATGAGCTGCGTTTTTTTGCCTGCTACTTACTTGGGTCTGTTGACCTTTCAAGGTTACATTTGCAGCAGTTTGTTTGGTATTTAGGCAAGGCAAAGCCTATGTGGTGTGGTTATTCCCCATAAATAGGCGATAACGCAGCATCAATGCCAAACAGGTGCTGCCCTTCGGGTTCTGCCTAGGTGCGATTTACTCTTTGTTGCTCGGTTTTTACTTATTCTTACATGGATGTAAGCCAGTAGAATAACGCAGGAGCAGTTATCGAGCCCACTAGGTTACAAACCTCGCGCCGCGATTAAACCGCTCCTAGTTTGAACAAATTGTAATCCGCAAAGGTCAACAGACCCTGAAATACGTATCTAAGAACGCGGTAAATGATTGTTTATCAGCTTGTTCAATTGCCTTTTGGGCTTGGTACGACTCTGCAGCTTGTTGCTCTAGCCACGATTTTGAAAATTCAGTATAACTTGCTGTTTCATGGCTTTGTTTGTACTTCTGAGCAAGTGACAGTGCAAAGTGGCCATTATCTAACCCTGATGCTTTTAACTGCTCAACATAACGACCAGAATACGTTAATGCCGGATCATGAATCCAAGTCGCCATGCGCTTAATGGTGTTTGAGTAGTAGTCAACATCGTAAGCAGTATCCATCCACTGAGCAACGTCACTGAGCTGACTAAATATTTCATCACCCCAAGATTCTAGGCTGCGCTGCTCATTATTAAAATTAAGCATCAAGCCTTGTTCTCTACCTTGGTTAACCACCGTATCAAGATTTTCAGTGCTACGAGTTTGCTCTTGCCAATCCATAGGCGCTGAATCTTTTAATAAACAATAAGTTAAAAACACATCTAAAAAGTGTATTTGCTCTAAATCAATGCCAACTTCACTAAACGGATTAACATCCAATGCACGAATTTCAATATATTCTATACCCGCTCTTAGCAATGCATCGGTGGGCGTTTCACCATTTTTTGCATTACGTTTAGGACGAATTGGCGAGTAAAACTCGTTCTCTATTTGCAAAATGTTTTTATTTAATTGCTTTGGCGTAGCACTGGTATAATCGTCAATACTGCCGTAAATATCTGAAGGTGTATTTATGGCTTTTTTAAGTCCTGCAACATATTCATCTAATGAGTTATACATTACCCGTAACGACGATTGTGCGCTATTGGTATAGCCTAAGTTGCCTAAACGCAATGCGGTACCCACTTCCAAATATAAAGTGCCTTTACCGAGTTTTTTAAACGGTAAGTCGCTTTTACGCCCTTGTAAAAAAGAACTACATAATGCCGGTGATGCGCCAAACATGTAGCTAATTAACCACAGTTCGCGTTTAAAGTTACGAATTAACGCCAAGTAACTATCCGATATAAAATCTTCAAGTTTCGCGTCACTTTGCTTTAATGAGTGCAGTGACTGCCATAGCGTTTGTGGAAAAGAAATATTGAAATGCACGCCAGCAATCGCTTGCATCATACTGCCGTAACGATTCTTCAAGCCTTCGCGATATAGGGTTTTCATTTTACCGACATTAGAGTCGCCAAATTGTGCCAATACAATATCGTCTTGATGATTTATAAAGCACGGCATACTAATTGGCCACAATAATTCATCGCCCATATGTTCTAAGGTGAACTTTTGTAAATCTTTTAGCTGCTGCAAAGTTTGCGTTGATGACTCGCTAACCGGTGTAATGAACTCAAGTAAAGACTCAGAAAAATCAGTGGTAATATGCCCATTGGTGAGCGCACAGCCCACCCCTTGAGGATGAGCCTGTTTTGAAATGGAACCATCGTGATTAATTCTTAATGATTCTCTCTCAATACCGCGCATAATGCCTTTAATAGCCTGTTGATTATCTGCATTAGATAGCGCGTTGAGCGTGTTCTTTAAATTATAAGTTGTCAAAAAAAAGTTTCCTCGAGCCAAGTGGCTTAATCATAAGGTTATGGGGTCTTTTTACCTTTACTCAAGATTAAACGATGAAAAAACTATATGAATTTATTAGATATAGTTTTTACTGGATTTTAAACACGCTTTGTTTCACGCTATAAAAGATAATCTTGCCATTGCCACTACGAATATACAATTTCTTTTACATATTATTTGCCATAACCCCCCGCTGACAACATGGCGTTTTAAAACACTTTGATAAGATAGAGTTAAACCCTAAAAGTTTGTCATAACTGAAAAATTCAATTACGCTTAATATTGATAAAGATCATATAAATATCAAAAAAAATGTCTTATTCCTGCTATTTTACACATATCACTAACGTACATTAGTTTTAGTAATTACAATAGCCGCCATAATAAAGAATGATAAAGAGTCACTATGCGTCGTAATCAAAGCTTAATAGATGAAGAAGTTAACTTCGAAGAACACCAAGAGTTGGTTTCAACCACTGACTTACGCGGTGTTATTACTTATGCCAATCATGAGTTTTGTAGTATCGCAGGCTACGAGATGGATGAACTGATAAATAAAAATCACAATATCGTTCGCCACCCTGATATGCCAAAAGCTGCATTTAAAGAAATGTGGGACACCTTAAAACAAGGCCATTCGTGGCGTGGCGCGGTAAAAAACTTATGTAAGGACGGCCGCTATTATTGGGTTGATGCATTTGTAACGCCTATTTTTGAGCATGGCCAACTTATTGGTTATCAGTCTGTACGAATAAAACTAGAGCAACGCGCAAAACGCAGAGCGCAAAAGCTCTATGCCAAAATTAACGCTAATAAATCATTATTTAGCTGGCGCGAACGCACATCATTAAGACAAAGTTTGAGCATTGCCGGTATTATAATTTGGTTAGCCAGTGTCGCAATGTGGGGCTCTCTTTCGCTTGCCGCGATTAACTTATTAGTATGTATTGTTATTTTAGTTTTAAATTATGATGAGCTGGTAATAACACCTGCAACCCTCAAACAACAAAAAAGCCAAGCAGACTCTGTATCTCGTTATGTGTTTAGTGGCTCGCACCCACATAGTATTAGTGAGTATAGAGAGCAGATGCTCAGTGCTAAATTAAGAACGGTACTGGGACGGGTAAAAGATTCAACCTTGAGTTTTAATTCGATTGCCCAAGGGTTAGATCAACAATCGACGTTGACCGAGCAAGGTATTTCTTCTCAAGGCACTCAGCTAGAACAAATTGCTTCAGCGATGTCACAAATGAGTACCACGATTGGTGAAATCTCTAACAATACCAATAACACGGCTGATAAAGTAGGCATTACTTATCAAAGCTGCTCTGATATCAAAAATCATATTGCAGATAACAGTAAAATGGTGTCTGACTTAGCTGTACAAGTTGAGCAAGCGGCCGCCACAGCAACGGGGCTTGCCTCTGAAGCGGATAAAATTGGCCAAGTCATGAGTGAAATAGAAGGGATTGCTGAACAAACTAACCTATTGGCACTCAATGCGGCTATTGAAGCGGCACGCGCCGGTGAGCATGGGCGTGGTTTTGCCGTTGTTGCCGATGAAGTAAGAGCGCTGTCATCACGAACTCAAAATGCCACAGCACAAATTCACAGCTCAATTAAAGAAATTCAAGATACCTTGTTTAGCTGGTCTAAAATCATGCAGAGCACAAAACAACAAGCCGATGACTGTGTTAATACAACAGGACAAACACAACAAGAGCTTGATAGTATTTTTATTCAAATTAGTGAAATTTCACAGCTCGCCACGGATATTTCAGCCGCAGCAGAACAGCAGCAGGTTGTAAGTAAAGACATTGGTAGTAATGTTGAAAAGATTAAAGGCTTAGGGGATGACAATTTACAATTGAGTTTTAGCGTAGCACGCGGTGCGGCTGAACTAGTGGAAGGCTCAAGAAAAGTGAATGACTTATTACTGACTTTTAAAGTTTAACAAACGCCCTAAAATAGAAACAAAAAAGCCGCTGTAAACAGCGGCTTTTTGCTGTGCTCAGATTATCGACTCGTAAACACTAAGCCGTCTTCGTTAGCATCAATGACAATGATACAACCTGGTTGAAATTCATTATTAAGCAGTTTTTGTGCTAATGGATTTTCAATGGTTTGCTGTATTGCCCGTTTAAGTGGACGAGCGCCATAGACAGGATCAAAGCCACTGGCAGCAATTCGCTCAAGAGCAGCATCTGTCAACTCAAGTAAATACCCCATCTCTGTCAATCGTTGACGTAATTTGCTTAACTGAATATCTGCAATTTCTTTAATATGACTATGTGAAAGTGAGTGAAATACCACAGTTTCATCAATACGGTTAATGAACTCGGGTCTAAATTCATTATGTAAAACACCCATGACTTTTGCTTTAAGCTCGTCATAGTCATTACTTCCCGCTTGCTCTTGAATGATATCTGAGCCCAAGTTGGAGGTCATAATGATAACCGTATTTTTAAAATCAACCGTACGCCCTTGGCCATCCGTTAAACGCCCGTCATCAAGGACTTGTAATAAAATATTAAACACATCTGGATGCGCTTTTTCTATTTCATCAAGCAAAATAACCGAATAGGGTTTACGACGAACAGCTTCGGTTAAATAACCACCTTCTTCGTAACCTACGTACCCTGGAGGCGCACCGACTAGACGTGCGACTGAGTGTTTTTCCATAAACTCAGACATATCTATACGCACCATGGCACTTTCGGTATCAAACATATAGCCTGCTAGTGCCTTGGTAAGTTCTGTTTTACCAACCCCTGTAGGCCCTAAAAATAAGAACGAGCCAATTGGACGATTGGGATCAGCAAGCCCTGCACGCGAACGACGAATGGCATTAGCCACCGCAACGACGGCCTCATCTTGACCAATGACTTTGTTATGTAACTGCTCTTCCATTTGTAATAGTTTTTCACGTTCACCTTGGAGCATACGCGCCACTGGGATCCCGGTCCAACGTGATAAAATTTCTGCAATTTCATCTTCGCCCACCTGATTTTTAAGCAAGCTCATTTCTTGCATTTCTGCTTGTGATGCTAAATCGAGTTTGCGCTCAAGCTCAGGTATACGTCCATATTGCAGTTCAGACATACGCTGCAAGTCACTTGCTCTGCGAGCCACTTCTAAATCAAGTCGTGCCTGCTCTAGCTCAGCTTTAATAACCTGCGTGCCTTGTAAAGACGCTTTTTCTGCATTCCATACTTCATCTAGTTCACGGTATTGCCCTTCAAGCTCAGTGATCAGCTCGACCATTTCTGTACGGCGCTTTTGACTTGCTTCATCTTTCTCTTTGGCCAATGCGTTATCTTCAATTTTTAATTGGATAATGCGACGCTCTAATTTATCTAAAGCTTCTGGCTTTGAATCAATTTGCAAGCGAATAGAAGAGCCCGCTTCGTCAATTAAATCGATTGCTTTATCGGGTAATTGGCGATCACTAATATAACGATGCGATAACTGCGCTGCGGCAACGATTGCAGGGTCGGTGATCTCCACTGAATGGTGTAATTCGTAACGCTCTTTCAAGCCACGCAGAATAGCAATGGTGTCTTCTACTGAAGGCTCTTCTATTAATACCTTTTGGAAACGGCGCTCAAGCGCAGCATCTTTTTCAATGTATTTACGGTATTCATCTAAAGTGGTTGCGCCTACGCAATGGAGTTCACCGCGTGCTAAGGCAGGTTTTAACATGTTACCCGCATCCATAGCGCCATCACTTTTACCAGCACCAACAATGGTATGAATTTCATCAATAAATAAAATAACTTGTCCTTCTTCTTTAGCCAACTCATTAAGTACTGATTTTAAACGCTCTTCAAATTCACCTCGGTATTTTGCACCAGCAACTAATGCGCCTAAATCAAGTGATAATACGCGCTTGTTTTTTAAGCCCTCAGGCACTTCACCATTAATAATACGCTGTGCAAGCCCTTCAGCTATGGCTGTTTTACCCACCCCTGGCTCACCAATTAACACAGGGTTATTTTTGGTACGGCGTTGTAATACTTGAATAGTGCGGCGAATTTCATCATCACGACCGATTACAGGGTCAAGCTTACCTTGCTCTGCACGCTCAGTTAAATCGATGGTGTACTTTTCAAGTGCTTGGCGTGTTTCTTCCGCATTAGGATCGTCAACTTTTTGGCCACCACGAATCGCCTCAATTGCCGTTTCAACCTTACTCGCAGTAATGTTAAGTGCTTTAAAAACACTGCCAAGCGGACCTTTATCTTCACACGCAACTAATACAAACAACTCACTTGAAATGTATTTATCTTTACGCTTTTGGGCGTATTTATCACATAGGTTTATCAGTGACACCATGTTATTTGACAACTGTACATCGCCACCAACACCTTCCACTTTAAATAACTTTTCTATCTCTTGTGATAATTTAGTGTTGAGTTCATCAACGCTGATGCTCATTTGTGCAAATAGTGCACGTACACTTGAGCCGCTTTGTTTTAACAAAGCGTACATTAGATGCACAGGTTCAATAAATTGATGATCGCGACCTAGCGCTAATGATTGCGCATCTGAAAGCGCAGACTGAAATTTACTTGTAAATCTATCTAAACGCATGGGGGTTTACCTATAAAAAAACGAATTACTTAATAGATGGGTATGTTAGCGGGTTTGTTCAAGGTATTGTGGGAAAAATAATCACCTAATGATTATTTACTTGCGCCAGATCAAACTTGCCATACGACCGGTTTGGCCATCGCGCCGATAAGAAAAAAACAAGTTAGCTTGAGTTACAGTGCAATATTCCCCCCCGCTAATGTTTATAACGCCCTGTTGATTAAGTAAAATAGTTGCTATTAGATAGATATCAGCTAAATACTTTTCATTATTTTGAGCTTTGAACGCGCTGTGCATTAGGGGGTTATTTGCTGTAAATAACTCGACTACCTCTTGGCCTACTTGAAATTGATTAGCCCCTATTGCAGGACCTAACCAAGCATGTATATTTGCCGAGGTATTTTTAAAACATGCCAGCGTATTGTTTATCACCCCTTGCTCTAACCCTCGCCAACCGGCATGAATTGCGGCCACTTCTTGCCCGTCACTCGATGAGAGTAAAATAGGTAAACAATCAGCAGTCATTATGGCTAAAGGTTGATTGCGTAATTGCGTATATAACGCATCGCCTGTGAGTATTTGATTGGGGTCAAATCGCTCATCCACTGTAATTACATCAGCGCTATGAACCTGATTTAACCAAATTGCCGGTTTAGGCAAATGAGCATTTACACGTGCTCTGTTATTTAATACATCTTGGCTGTTATCACCTACATGCAACCCTAAATTCAAACTATCGAATGGAGGCTGAGATACGCCCCCTTCACGTGTAGTACTCAATGTATCTACACCATGAAGAGATTGCCATGTAGCTGATAAGCCAAACATTGTTAACTCGCTATATCAGGGTTTGCTTTTGTGTCTTCGCGCAATGCTTGAGTCATTTGGACCATATCATCAGGGATAGGCGCTTGCCAGGTCATCATTTCACCGGTGATTGGATGCGCAATACTTAATTTAACGGCATGAAGCGCTTGGCGTTTAAAGCTACGCAGTAACTCAAATAACTCAGGCGTTGCCCCTTTTGGTGGACGAGGACGACCGCCATAAGATTGATCGCCAATTAATGGGTGGTTTAAGTATGCCATATGCACACGAATTTGGTGTGTACGCCCTGTTTCAAGACGTAAACGCAAACGTGTATGGGCGCGGAATTTTTCGGCAACACGGTAATGCGTAATAGCTGGTTTACCCATTTCATGTACTGCCATATGCGTACGCTGCGTAGCATGACGACCAATTGGTTTTTCAACCATACCACCGGCTGTCATAGTGCCATTACATAACGCTTCATATTCACGTGTAAAGTTTTCGCGCTTTTGCAGTGCTTTAACTAAATGTGTTTGTGCCTGAATCGTTTTAGCAACAACCATTAAACCTGTTGTGTCTTTGTCTAAACGATGCACAATACCCGCTCGTGGTACGTTAATAATTTCCGGATAGTAGTGTAATAAAGCATTTAACACCGTACCATCAGGGTTACCTGCGCCAGGATGAACCACTAATCCCATTGGTTTGTTGATCACTAAAATATCATCGTCTTCATAAACGATGTTTAATTTGATATCTTGTGCTTCGTATTCACGAGGTGCTTCTATTGTTGTTTCAACAGCTACAACTTCACCACCGAGTAGTTTTTCACGCGGGGTGTTGAAAATTTCACCATCAACGGTGATTTTATCATCTAAAATCCACGTTTTTATCCGTGATCGTGAATAATCAGGGAACAATTGTGCTAATACTTGGTCTAGACGTTTACCACCTAAGTCTGTTGGGACCTCGGCTTGGAGAGATATTTGCTCTGACATTAGTAACTTTACCCAATTTACCAGTGCAAGCTTTGCTTGACTGGGTTAGAATCGCTTTTAATAAAAGCATAACATAATACGCATAGTTTACTCGGTTTTACCCACTTGGCCTAGCCGAAGACATCGAAGGTAACAAATAAAATGATAAATAAAATAGGGAAACGTGCATTCGCCATTGTTTTTTCAGTTTCAGTGCTTAGTTTAGGGGCCTGCTCGTCTGCACCTGACCAAGAAGATATTCAACGCGTACCCAACAGATCGGCACAAGCACTATACGAAGATGCAAAACAAACGCTTGATTCTGGTTTATACGCTCGTGCAATTGAATTATTAACGGCAATTGATTCTCGCTACCCGTTTGGTCCGTTTTCAAAACAAGTCCAAATGGATTTAGTGTATGCACATTACCAATCAGGTAATACAGAGCAAGCGCTTGCTACAATCGACCGTTTTATTCGCTTAAACCCAAACCACAAAGATTTAGATTACATGTACTACATGCGTGGCTTGGTTAATATTAAGGCGGATAAAAATGCTTTCCAAGAATACTTTGGTGTAGACAGAGCTGACAGAGATGCTAAACGCACCCGTGTTGCTTATACCGACTTATCAACTTTGGTTAAACGTTTTCCAGAAAGTGATTATGCGCCAGAAGCAAAACGTCGTTTAGTTTGGTTATTAAACCGCATGGCACGTTATGAGTTAAAAGTGGCAACTTACTATTACGAACGTGAAGCCTATTTAGCAGCCGCAAATCGCGGTAAATATGTGGTAGAGCACTACTCACAAAGTAGTTATCTTGATGCGGCACTCGCCATGATGGAAAAAAGTTACGAGAAGCTTGGCTTGACTGAACTAAGTCAGCATGCAGAGCAAACGCGTAAATTTAATAGCAGAAATAAATAACACGAAAAAGGCGCTAGTTATAAAATTAGCGCCTTTTTTACGAGGTTTACTCGACTATATAGCCTCTTCATCCTCTTCTGCAGTACGAATTCGAACCACACGTTCTACGTCAGTGACAAATATTTTACCATCACCGATTTTGCCAGTTTGTGCTGTTTTAACAATAACATCAATAGCACGTTCTACGTCTTCATCACCGAGCACAATATCTAGTTTTACTTTAGGTAAAAAGTCAACCATGTACTCAGCACCACGGTATAGCTCTGTGTGGCCTTTTTGACGCCCAAACCCTTTTACTTCACTTACTGTCATACCCGTAATGCCTACATCAGATAATGCTTCACGCACATCATCGAGCTTAAACGGTTTAATGATTGCTTCTATTTTTTTCATAGTAATTACTTTTGAAAGCTTCAGTTGCCTCGATTTTAGACAATCATGAGGTTCATAGCAAACAAAGAGATTGAATAGCACCGGTGAAAAATAATCATGGTATGATTATTTTAATAAAAATAACTATACTAAAACATCACCGAGTTAATGAGATTTATATGAAAACTAAGCACCGTGGATTTACCCTATTAGAGTTAATGGTCACCGTGGCCATTGTTGGCATTATAGCCACTATTGCGTTGTGGAACAGTAGCGATATGCTGGAAGAAAACCGAGGTGAAAATTTTTTATTAGAACTTAAACGTAATATTAGCTTTGCACGCTCACAAGCGGCTAGTACCGATGAGATCGTAATTGTGTGCGCTGCTCCAGGTACAAAAGTAAAAAGTGATGATAAAACCCTAACTTGCTCAAGTAAATGGGATGTTGATCAAATAATTATTACCTTTATAGATGCTAATAATAATGGCCAATATAATAATGAAACAGATAGCTTGATCAGAGTCATGGAGGAAATTAGTCCTAATGATCGCGTTTCATTTACAGATACCCGTATACGATTTAATACCAGCGGACGTATAACTACAAATCCTGGGAACTTCATATTTTGTCCTAACGGCGACAACAAAAACCAAAAAGCGTTAACATTAACGCAATCAGGCACCGCTTTTTATTTAGGGGATACCACAGAGAGCTGTGGTTAAAAGCCATTTCATACTTTGTCGTTTTTTTGATTGTTTACTAAACTAATATAATGGACTGTTCAATGAAAGGCTTCAGGGATGAAGTTAATTATAAGTGCTCACAAAAATGGTGGCGTTACATTATTAGAATTACTAGTAACCATTTCAGTTATAGCGATACTAAGCCAACTCTCATTATGGTTTTTTCCTGATTTCTTGGCGCTCAATCGCGCAGATAACCAGATTAATCTATTACACAGAAACATTAATTATGCACGTCTTTATGCAATAGAAAATAATAGCTACGTCACTCTATGTGCCTTGAAAAATAATGAGTGTTTAGAAGATGATTGGGACAATCAGGTGTCACTTTTTATTGATAACGACAAGTCAACCTCTTTAGATGATGACGAGCGCCTTATTAGTACCTTTGAACATATCCATCCCTCTGATAGCTTAGAGTATCCTCGGGATGCCATCACTTTTAGACCCGATGGCTCTTTAAACGGCTTTCAAAACGGTACTTTTATCTATTGCCCAAATAACGAAAAAGCAAGCCTTGAGGGGCTTGCTCTGTCAATAAGTCAAACTGGGCGAATACGAATAAAATCTACTAACAAATGCCAAAAATAACTAATGTTATCTACCCCAGCAATAGTTGATGTCGGTATTGCCTTTACTACCCGTTGCTCCTTTTAAGCCAACGTCATTAATGGTTAATGACGTGCAATCAGCATCCCCTTTCACAGCACCAGCAATGGGTTTAGCAGTGATTGTAAATTCATTGCTATTAACCACATTAATTGTTAGCTCAAAATGACCGTTTTCAGTTTTACTTTGAATACCTAAGTCGCTAAACGAAGTTGAATATGCTCGGTTATCCACAAAGTATTGCTCTTGCTTGTTTGCCGCATCTAAAAGCGCAGAAGCGGCTTCTGCGCGTGATGCCCTTTTTATATATTCACTGTAATTAGGCACTGCAATGGCGGCAATGATGCCAACAATCGCAACGGTGATCATTAACTCAATTAATGTAAATCCTTGTTGTGTCTTATTCATATACAGCCCTTAATTGTTGATCTCATCGTTTTCTTCACGCTTATAAATATATGTTTGCTGCGTTTTAAAACCAAAGCCAATGGGTTGTTTATCATTCACTAGCTTAATTTTACCATCTACCACTTTTAAGCCAGGTCCTGTAATTTCTATTGGCTTAAGTGGATTTTCAGCTTGTTCCCCTTTGATCCCAGGACCAATTAGAAAAAACTGGCTCTCTTCGATAACATCTTCCTCTGGATTATCATCACATTTTCCATCATTGTTAGAATCAGCACAGGAATTAGTCGCACCAAAATAAAGCTGTGGTGTATCTGGCACATCATAACTGGTTGCAAATTTTAGTTGTTCATACACTTTAGTACCGTAATGCAAATGAAAAGCATAAAGTGCGCCGCCACCGCCACTTAAAGAACATTGATTCTCTACAACTTCATCAGATGCTGGCGTGAAAGAGGTAAAATAAGCAACCCCACCAACAACGGTAGCTGCAGCTAATGACTTTTCACCTTTCGCTAGCTCATAACGCCACCCTTTCTTTTTCGCCAGTTCAGCTTCAACAAGGGTGAAACCATCTAAGTCATCTAAAGTATTACCAAAGGGGTCACTATTCATCACCATTAAATCTGCAGGCACAATTGGCGCAGGAGCATTAGTTTTAAATGAACGCGTCAGAGTATTCTCATCACGGATCATAAACAATTGATCTTGCTCGTTTGTATTCGTTGGTTTTGAACGGTTACCGCTGCCAATAACAACTGCATCATAAGGAGTATCTAAACGAGTAATCACTTTATTACCATTAACCGTGGTCTCTGTTACTTTACTAAACAAAGTACGCGCAACCAATGGCTTATAAAAGAAGCGTCTATCTTGAGTATCTTGATTACTACCTAGCTCTGCAAGTTTGAAATGGCTAAACTCACTGCTATCTTCTCCAGGCATATCAATTCGCCAAATATTACCACCGGTATCTGAAGCATATATTCTGTCAATATAGCCATCATAATCTGAATCAAGCGTAGTTAAATCAGCAGCAATGCTGTGTTTACCTTTAAAGCCATTACTGTCTGGGGTTAACGCCCAAACTAAGCTGCCTGTTTTTGCCTCAACAATATAAATACCACGCCCTTTTGAGTCCTCTGCTCTTATTGCCGCATCTTTATTTGTATCGTAACCCGCGCCAAACACAAGCAAAGGCTTATTACCAAAAGCTTTAATATAAGCTATTTGTGGCTTTGACCACGTTTGTGCCAATTCAGTAAAGTCGCCTTTACCCCCTTCAATTGGTTTGCTCCAAAGACGTTTTGGCTGATTAGGATTTGTAATATCTAAACCATAGTAGTTTTTACCACCACGGCGCATTCCAGCAAAAGCCCATACCTCGTCTCCTTTGCTAGCATCTATAATACCGTCATTCAAACCTTCACTATTTAAGCTTTTATTACTAAAGTAGACACTGATAGGGCCATCCATACCATATACTTTACTATCTGCTTGTTTATTTCTAAGTGGTTTAATAATGTCAAACAGTGCTGAAGGTATAAATGCCCAACTTTCACTTACAGTCTCACCGGCATCTTTAAACATATGTAAGAAGCCAGCATTTGTCCCTATGAGGATGCGAATATCATCATTACCATAATCAATTGCAATTGGTTTTGAATGCAAAGGATCACCAAATATATCAGCGCGTTGGTCTTGTGATGAGCCATCTTTGTCCTCATCATCAACATCTACTCCTCTTGCCCAATTAACATCTTGAGTGGATAAGGTCAGCGGGTTATTAACAATGCCACTGAGAATGTCACTAACAGCCGAAGTATCAAAACTAATAATCGAGCCTTGATTCTCCGTAAATAAATTACGAGCAAGTGGATCTATGGTGCTTAAATAATGGTTTACCCCCCCCTGCGCAACCGCGTTACCATCAGCGGGTTGGCCCGCAGGTAACCAAAATGTTTTTGCCTCTTTTGAAATTAAACCGTCACTATTAAGGGCTTGTTTGTTGGTTGCATCGACTATTTGGCTGCCCGATACCTTTAACTTTTTCAGGTTACCACGCCAGCGCGCCCCGGTTTCTGGATAAAACATAGCAAAATAAATAGCATCACGACTTCGAGTTTGATCTACATTGTTACTCGCCACTGACGGCGATGAAAAACTGTCATTTACTTCACGAATACGAGAAATCGTATTTTTAAGTGCATCAGATAGTTGCGCAGCTGTATTCGCATGTAAGTATTGCCCACCACCGTAATCTGCAGTCTCAGTAAGTAAGTTTTTACCTGAGTCACTCATACCCGTACCAAAACCGATAGGAAATACACGTCCTATGTCAAGTACATTCTTAGTTTTGCTATACAAGTCAACTTTTACATCATCTGTACCGTGAATAATTTTTGCTAGCGCCGCCAAATAGCTGTTACTAACAGCAGGCGGATTACCAGAGAAATAACTATTATGAAGGTTGTATATATCATTATTTCTATTTGAATCGTTGGTTGGATCGCCGTCTGTCATTAAAATAATATTAATACTGTTATCACACCTAAGTGGCTCGCCAGTAACAGGCGCAAAGGGTGATTTATATATCCCTGATGACTCTGCTGTAAAATCTCGTTCATTAGTATTTCCCCCGTAATATACGTTTTGTCCCGTGATATACAGGTAGGCTTCCCAGAGTGTTTCTGTTAATGGAGTTGAACCACTTGCAGGTAACTCTTCTACTTTATTTAGTAAAAATGACTTTTCAGCCCCTACTCTGGCTAAAACATACCCACCATTACTACCATTAAAGCGCATTAAACCAAATTCAATATCATCGTTATCGTTCACTAATTGGGTGATAGCATTTTGCGCAACTCTTAAGCGGCTATCACTACATGTGGGTTCATAATTGTAGTAACTAGTTCTTTTATAACATTGCTCATTTCGTTTATAACTGTCTTTACTTTCAAAGCAATCAACCTCGTAATAACTATTACCGCTTCTTTTATAACAGGCATCACCATCATTTACATCCCATGCCATACTTCCCGATGTATCAAAAATCATGATTACGCGAGGCTTTTCATTGGTTTGTACATTATGATTAACATACAGCTCTATATCTTCAGCGCCTGCTGACATGCTAAGCATTATTCCTATTAAAGAAATGAGTGCTTTATTTAGTATCAGTTTCATTTTAAATCCCCTTGCTTAGGCTAGCCATCTCTTGGGCTACGCCTGTCACAATTGTTAGTTGGTGCTTACTTTTAGAGCCATACTCAATAGTTGTTGAAACTTGTACCATGTTGCATGAGATCCCAGCTGTAAAACTAAAACGACGAGGACATTCTAAATCAAGCACGCCTTTATTTAAGTTAATCATTCTACTTTGCATATCATTATGTTCGGCTATAACCATGCCTTTTTCATTGCCAGACGCCATGGTAGTTACTTCCTCTGGCGTTAAAAAAAATTGATTTGTTGCACCATTGCTCGCTTCATCGGCAATCATGCGCTGCACTTCGCCGATAAGTTCATTTTCGGCAACTTCTCGCTCTTGTGCTGAATTAGTAATTTTAATATCTATACTACTGCTACTCATTAACGTCACTGCAATACCTGTAACGGCTATGACCATTATTAGTGCAGTGATAAGCACCACACCTTGCTGTTTATTTTTCATCGGGATTAAATACGCCATAAATTTGCTCCCACGTTATTTAAACGGATAGTTGTTGTGAATACAGTACGTCTAAAGTTATCTGAAAAAGTAAGGGTGCGTTTATTAGCATCTTCCCCTAATACATAGGTTTGGTTTTTGAGTGTAATACCTGGATCAGGTTGCAGTGCTCTAATCAATAAAAAAACTTGTACCGTTAAAATACCTTTGCGGTTTTCCCAGTCTGTGGCTGTCATGTTATTAATGCTTTTATAGGTATCCACGCGACTGTCGGTGGTGGTATCTAAACCAAACACAAAACGCATATTCTCCACGCCTTCCATTATAGTTTCTGTATTCATAGAACCAGCTACTAAACGTTTTCGCATGAGTGCGGGTACAGTAATACTTTTATTATTGACTGTATAAGTTTGCTCAGCAATATAATAACTATGATGGCTGTAAGGCCAAACACTGGCATTAACATTTAAACTATCAGGGTCGATAACACCTCGAACAAAGCGTGCATTTTCTTGCTCAGCAATAAAGTAATTCTCATCACTTTGCGTTTCATTAACACCTGCGGCATCAACTTCTAGTTGGTGACCTTGTAAAAACTTAACCTGTAAAATATCAGTACCCGCTAAAGGGTTATTAACACAATTAAGTTCACTTGAACTTGCCGCTGTTTTTGCATAAAGGGTTTTAAAATTACTGCTGCTGGTTAAATCAGGAAAGCTGCCATTGTTGAGACCTTCGAAGCAATCACCTGTAGGATTTGTTAATGATGATGTATTTATTGCAGTAAACGAATCATCATAAAATGTTCCCCAAAAGCCTACTTGTTCTATATCGCGTTGCATAATATTAATGGCTAATCGACCAGACTCTTGCAGCTCACCTATTGTCATCGTATCGCGGGTCGTCACTTTCATACCAATATAGGTAAACATTACGCCACCCAAAATTAATCCCCCTATAAATAAAGAGATCATCATTTCAATGAGTGTAAAACCAGCTTGCTTCATCTTAGCTCCTAACGTAAATGTAGCTAGTAAGTACAACTAAACGGCGCCTTTTATCTGCTACACCACAGCTAATTTTGCCTGTTGCTTCACTCGCCTTAAATTCTTGACGACCCTGCCAAGAAACAATGACCTCAATATTAAACGCCTTACCGCCAGAGCCTGCTACCGACTCTGGATTAATACATACGGTGGCACCATCAAGTGATCCCGTATTTTCGCGGGCACGAATAGCACGCTTCCACTGCTCTATATCTAAACTCGCAATTTGTGCATTACTGCATGAACTTGTAAAACAGGTTGTAGAGGAATTAATACTTGTCTCGCTGGTAAACTCAAGGTCGTATAATGTAGCTAGTTGCGGTGTGTCATTAGCCCGTATTCGTTGAATAATATCATTACCAAGCGCAACAGCAGCGGCACGTTGCATTGAGTCAAAACTAGCTTGCTTAGCTTTAGCTTGTAAGGCAACGGCCCCTAATAAACCAAAGCTAAGAATAATAAACGCAATCAGGACCTCAATAAGGGTAAAACCTTTTTGCAATTTAAACGTGCTCAAAGACATAGTAAAACCAAATAATAATTATCTGATACTAAGTGTATGCAATAAAAAAATAGATTCAACTAGGACCACGACCAACGGTTAATTATGTTGATAAGCGGTTAATAGGTCGGTGTGCTAAAGTACGCTTTTTACGCTTTTGAGCGCTCGACGACTAACAGCTAAAAAAGGTGAACACCCTTTGAGTTCAATAACATGTTGATGGTTTTTAAGTGTATGGAGTGCCAAAATTTTATTTTTATTCACTAAGGTATTTCGATGAATTCGCAATATGTGACGAGGATATTGCATTTCAAGTTGCTTTAAACTGTCTTCAATTAGAGCCTCCCCACCATCGAACACAACTTTGGTATACTTTTCCTGTGCATAAAAATAAAAAACATTTTCTATTTTTATACTTCTTACGGTGCCTGCTAATTGATAGGTTATTTTTTCTGTTTGTTGTTGTTGCAGGTGTACTCTGTTTAAACGTCCTAGCTGTTGTAATGCATGTTGCAAACTTTTTTCTGATATAGGTTTTACCAAATATCCGGCTGCATTTAACTGCATCGCATCAAGTGCATGCTCAGGATGAGCGGTTATAAAAATAATCGCCGGAGGTACCGCTAGATCATTGAGTTGATTGGCCACTTCGATGCCATTTAAGCCTGGCATATCAATATCTAAAAACACTAAATCAGGCTGCTGCTTTTTCATTTGTGTTAAAGCGTCGTTGCCATTACTAGCCTCTCCTTGCACATGAATGGATGTATGGTTCTCAGCGAGTAAACGCTTCAATCGTGCCCTTGCTAAGGGTTCATCATCTACAATCAATACATTCATAACGTATTCTCTGCTTGTTTTGGGATGACTACTTTGACTCTAAATTGATTATCTTTGTTGGTTATTGTCAGTTGCGCCCGACCTTTATAATAAATACTTAAACGAGAACGAATATTATCAAGAGCCATACCGTTATGCTCTCTAGTATTTTCAGTTTCAGTAGGTACAGGATTAGTTACAATTAAGGTTAAATAATGTGTTGTCACATGCAGTTCAATACTTATAGTAGCACCACTTTGGCTTGGCTCAATGCCATGACATACTGCGTTCTCTACCAAAGGTTGTAATGTTAGATATGGAATATAGAGCGCAGGGAGATGTTCTGGTAATAACCACTCAACCTTTAAGCGCTCTGCAAAGCGCCATGATTCAAGCGCAATATACTGTTTAGTTAATGTTATTTCATCACTGAGTAATACACTTTGACCTGAACGCATTGCAGCTTGAGACAGCGCTGCTAGTGCTAAAATTGCATGCTCTGCAGCCTCAACGTCATGATGCGTTAATTCTGCCGCCGTATTCAAGCTATTATATAAAAAGTGGGGTCGGATCCGTGCCTGCAAAGCATCAAGTTCTGCACGAGAAAGTGCTTTGGTTTGCTGCTCTTTTTCAAAATGAATAAGCAAAAATTGTACAAACAGTAAGGTAAGCAAAAATACAATAATGCAATTACGCAGCACAAAAAACGTCAGTTGTTTTTCGTTTTCAATATCAAAAGCAATATGAGAAAACACCAGACTAAATACAGCAGTACTGAGACTATATGAAGCAATAAAAAAACTGATCTGAATAAACTGAGTCTGTTTTGCGAGTAATCGACGACAAAGATATAAAAAAGAGGTACTGACCAGCACAGTTACATGGAGAAACAAACTGATCGCCCCCAAATGCAGCCATATGTCATCGCCAGCATTAGGAGCAAAAGCTAATATAATAGCCACAACCTGTGTTACTACGAGGGATGCAAGCACACCACGCTCATTAAAAAGGGCCGAAAAAAGTAACGCATCTGGTGACAGTTGCTTACCCATTCGACCCTCCTTTTATGATTTATCTCTAAATTAACGCAGCTCTACTGGTACAGCAAAAACAATGTTTTCTTCTTCACCAGGATTTTCTGTTACTTGGTTACCACCGAGCTCTTTTAAGCGGGTAATCACTTGCTGCACTAGCACTTCAGGTGCTGAGGCGCCTGCGGTAACCCCCACACTATTGATACCATCAAACCATGACGCTTCAACATTGCTGGCATCGTCAATTAAGTACGCACGCGTACCCATTTTATCAGCTAGTTCTCGTAAACGATTGGAGTTAGAGCTATTTTTAGCGCCTACAACCAATAGCACATCGACTTTGTCTGCTAAGTCACGTACTGCATCTTGACGGTTTTGAGTTGCATAACAAATATCATCTTTACGCGGACCATCAATAGCAGGAAACTTGCTGCGTAAAGCATCAATCACATCCGCAGTATCATCTACCGACAAGGTTGTTTGGCTGCAATAAAAAAGGTTATCTGCATTCTTAACATCAAGCTTTAACACGTCATCAACGGTTTCAACTAGGTAAATGCCACCTTGTTGATTGTCGTATTGACCCATAGTGCCCTCAACCTCGGGGTGTCCATGGTGACCAATTAAAATGCATTCAATGCCTTTTCTGCTGGCACGGGTAACTTCCATATGCACTTTAGTCACTAACGGGCAGGTTGCATCAAATACTTTAAGCTCACGGCGTTTTGCTTCACTGCGTACAGCCTGTGATACACCATGAGCACTAAATATAACAATACTGTCATCCGGTACCTGATCAAGCTCTTCAACAAACACAGCGCCGCGATTTTTTAAGCCATCAACCACATAACGATTGTGTACCACTTCATGGCGCACATAGATTGGTTTTTCAAAAATATCTAAAGCGCGCTCAACAATGCTAATTGCGCGGTCAACACCGGCGCAAAAGCCTCGTGGATTAGCTAATAATATTTCCATTAACCTTGCACCTCAATAATATCAACTTCAAACGTTAAGCGCTGGCCCGCTAATGGGTGATTAAAATCGATAGTAACTGACTCGCCTTGCACTTCACGCACCAAACCCGGAAGCTCGGTGCCATCAGGTTGAGTAAACGCAATAATAGCACCTACTTTAGCCGGCGTTTCTACACCAAACTTACTACGATCTACATAATAAATATTATCTGGGTTTGGTTGACCAAAGGCATCTTCCGGCTCAAGCTCAAATGTTTTGCTCTCACCGGCCGTTAGGCCAAGTAAACATTTTTCAAAATTAGCGGTTAAGCTGCCATCACCCATAGTGAGCTTAGCCGGCTTGTTATGCACTTTCGTTGAGTCAGCGGCAGAGCCATCTTCTAGTTTAATAGAAAAATGAAAAATAACGTCTGAGTTTTCACCAATTACAGCTTGGCTCATGCTTTATGCTCCTTTGGATTTTCGCCGGTAAAGGCGTCAAATAGTAATAATGCAGCACCAATACAAATAGCGCAGTCTGCAATATTAAATACGGGAAAATGTGAGTCTTCGTAAAACACATGTAAAAAATCAATAACGTAACCATAAGCAATGCGGTCGTACAAGTTACCAATAGCACCGGCTAAAACTAACGAGTAAGCACCACATAATACTTTATTAGACGCTGGAAGACGTTTTAACCACCACACCAACAAACAACTAATCGCGATTGCTATTGCACTTAAAAACCAACGCTGCCAGCCACCCGCTTCGCTTAAAAAGCTATAGGCTGCACCGTAGTTATGTACATAAGTGATGCTAAAAACAGGCAGTAAATTAATTGACTCACCATAAGCCATGGTGTTTACAACCAGTGTTTTACTGGCAAAGTCTATTACAAGCAGTAATAGACTCAACCAAAGCCACACTAAACCACTTTTTTGGGTTAGTTTGCTCACTAAAAACAACTCCTAAGCGAATTGACGCTTTTCACCTTCACCGTCAACGTTACTTACACAACGACCACAAATTTCGGGATGAGCAGGCTCAACACCTACATCTTCACTGTAATGCCAACAACGTTCACACTTTTTAGCATCTGTTGCTGATACGCTAATGTATAAGCCATCAATTTCAGTAGTTTGTGAATCTGCAGGTTGACTGTCTACCTCGGTAACGTTAACCGCAGAGGTTAACAACACAAAACGTAGCTCATCGCCTAACGCCGCAAGTTTTGCTGCAAGCTCTTTGCTGGCAAACAGGTTTACGGTTGCTTGTAATGTTGCGCCAATCACATCTTCTTTACGTGCAGCTTCTAACAGACGGTTCACTTCGTCACGCACATTTAAAATAGCTTGCCAGTCTTCATTACTAAACTTGGTCGTTGTTGGTGCTTGTAATCCCTCATACCATGTTGAAGTAAATACATAGTCACTGCGCTCACCTGGAAGTGCTTCCCAAATTTCTTGCGCTGTAAAGCTCATGATTGGCGCCATCCAGCGAGTCATAGCTTCAGCAATATGATAAAGCGCTGTTTGACAAGAACGACGTGCATGGCTGTCGCTTTTTGCCGTGTACTGACGGTCTTTTATAACGTCTAAGTAGAACGAACCAAGCTCACCGGTACAGAAGTTCATTAGCTTTTGCGTTACTAATAGCATTTGGTAGCTATCGTAAGCCGCTAAAATATCATCTTGTAACTGTGCTGCGCGCCCTACAATCCACTTATCAAGCTCAACCATATCATCAACAGCAACTTGATCCGTTTTTGGATCAAAACCACTTAGGTTAGCAAGTAAGTAACGGCTGGTGTTACGAATACGACGGTAACGATCTGCCGAACGTTTGAATATTTCATCGGATACGGTCATTTCTGCTGTGTAATCAGTTGATGCTACCCATAAACGTAAAATATCAGCGCCCAGTTTATTCATCACATTTTGTGGCGAAATAACATTGCCTAATGACTTAGACATTTTGCGGCCGTTTTCATCAACCGTAAAGCCATGCGTAAGCACTTGCTTGTATGGTGCATGACCATTAATTGCCACTGAAGTCATCATTGATGACATAAACCAACCACGGTGTTGATCAGAACCTTCAAGGTATAAATCTGCAGGACCAACTAAATCTTCACGCGCATCAACAACACAGGCATGAGTCACACCTGAGTCAAACCACACATCTAGCGTGTCTTGTACTTTCATGTACTGTTTAGCGTCTTCTTCACCTAGCAAAGTAGCAGGCTCTAGGTCATACCATGCTTGAATACCTGATTTTTCGACAAGTACTGCAGCTTGTTCAATCAGCTCTTGAGTATTTGGGTGTAATGCACCCGTGTCTTTATCAACAAACAATGCAATAGGTACACCCCACGTACGTTGACGCGAAATACACCAATCAGGGCGGCCTTCAACCATGTTGGCAATACGGCTTTCGCCCCATTCAGGTAACCATTGAGTATTTTTAATTTCAGCCAGTGAATCTTTGCGTAAGTTAGCCTGATCCATGCTAACAAACCATTGTGGTGTGGCACGGAAGATAATAGGCGTTTTATGGCGCCAACAATGTGGGTAGCTATGAGTTAATGCATGATGATGCATTAAGGCATTATTTTCTTTTAATACCTCAATTACACTCGCATTGGCTTTAAACACATGTTGACCGGCAAATAATTCAGTGTCAGGTAAGTACACTCCGTTTGCGCCAACTGGGTTAGCTACTTCAAGATTATACTCAAGGCCTGCCACGAAATCTTCTTGACCATGACCAGGTGCAGTATGTACAACACCCGTACCAGAATCTGTGGTTACGTGTTCAGCTACAATAACCGGTACGTTAAAGTCATAAAATGGGTGTGCAACGTTTAAGTTTTCAAGTGCTGCACCTTTAACATAGCCAAGGATATGGAAGTGGTTAAAGCCAAAACGATCCATCGCATCTTTAACAAGCTCAGAACCTAAAATCAGACGCTGCTGAGCACCTTCATCGTCTACTTGTACTAGCGCGTATTCTAAATCAGCATGCACAGCAACCGCACGGTTAGCTGGCAAAGTCCACGGTGTCGTAGTCCAAATAACAGTCCCTACACTGCCAGTGCCTTGATGACCATCAGCTAAGTTAAACGCATTTACTACTGCGTCTTGATCAGCAAAAGTAAAACGTACATCGATAGCTGGCGATTGTTTATCTTGGTATTCAACTTCTGCTTCTGCTAATGCAGAGCCACAATCTGTACACCAATGCACAGGTTTTGCGCCTTTATGTAGATGGCCATTTTTTATAATGCGACCTAGTACACGAATTGCATTGGCTTCAAAGTCAAAGTTCATGGTTAGGTAAGGCTTATCCCAATCACCAAAAACGCCTAAACGTTTAAAGTCTACTTTTTGACCTTCCACTTGCTTTTTAGCATAGGCACGACATTTTTCGCGAAATTCTGCAGCAGTTACCTTAACACCGGGTTTACCGACTTTTTTCTCAACCATTAACTCGATTGGTAAACCATGACAGTCCCAACCCGGTACGTATGGCGCATCGAAGTCTGATAAGGTTTTAGACTTAACAATAATATCTTTTAATATTTTATTTACTGAATGGCCTAAATGGATATCGCCGTTTGCATACGGAGGGCCGTCATGCAAAATGAAAGTTTTTTTACCTTTCTTTGCGCTGCGAATTTGACCATACAGGTCGTCTTCATACCATGCTTTAAGCATTTTTGGTTCACGTTGTGCCAAATTGCCACGCATTGGAAACATTGTTTCCGGTAAATTCAAAGTATGTTTGTAGTCGCTCATTAATCCTACTTTCCGTCTCTATCGGCTACCTAATTTAAACCAAAACACTGCTTAGCGGCGGCAACATCGGTTGCTATTTGTGCCGTCAGTTGTGTTAATGTCTCGAATTTTTTCTCGTTGCGGAGTTTTTCAATCAACTCCACATGCATAAATTGTCCATAAATATCTTGTGCAAAATCAAAAAGATGAACTTCTAATAAGGCACGAGTTCCATTAAACGTGGGTTTGTTTCCAATGTTAGCCACCCCAAAAACTTGCTTTCCTGCGATCATCACTTGAACCGCAAATACACCATTGACCGGACAAACTTGACGTTTTAGCGCAATATTTGCCGTTCTAAAACCCAGTTCGCGGCCTTTTTTCCAGCCATGAATAACACGTCCAGATATTGCATAATTATGCCCAAGCATAACTTTTGCACTAACTAGGTCACCTTCTGCAAGCGCCTCTCGTATCAAGGTGCTGCTTACTCTAGCATTTAATTGCCTAAAGCTGGCAGTGCTTTTAACACTCATTCCCGCTTGGGTGCCCATAGTTGCCAATAGACTAAAGTTACCTTGGCGCTGTTTACCAAACCTAAAATCATCACCAACCGTTAATGCTTTAACGCCCAGCTTTTTAATTAAAATATCGCTAACAAACTGCTCAGCATGCATGTTTGCAAAAGCCTGATTAAAGCTAATACAAATAACGCGTTCAATTCCTAAGTTACTCAATAGGCGTAGTTTATCACGCAGTCGAGTCAGCCTAGCCGGAGCGTTATTTTTTGCAAAAAACTCTTGTGGCTGAGGCTCAAATAACATTACGGTGCTGGGTAAATTATTTTCTTTTGCATCAGCTAAAAGCCCTTTTAATACGGCAGCATGACCCAAATGAACACCATCAAAATTACCAATGGTCAGCACACAACCAAAGTGTTGTGGGCGTATATTGTGTATACCTCTAATTAACTCCATGCCACCTAATGCCTTTTTCAGCGAGCGATAAAATGCGACCTCGGGCCGCAGAGTGTCCGATTATAATCTTTTTTTTAATTTGATTCAGTAATTGCTACACTTTTTATCGTATTTAGTCTAACACCCATCAAAAACAACATAAAAAAGTAACTAACAATCGCAATAATTAATAACACAACCAATAACATAACTTGTTCGCTAAAGTGCCAACTAACCCAGTCATATTGCCTACTAGTAAACCAAACCAATGCGCCCATTGTTATACTTGCCAACAAACACTTCAAAGTGAAGTAGCCACTCATGCTGGAAAACTGATAAACATTCTCTTTTTTAAGCTGTCGGTACAGTAAGTAGGCATTACAACTAGCCGACATAGAGGTTGCCAGGGCTAAGCCTAAATAGCCAATAAAGGGCGCCAGCATAATATTAAACACCATGTTAAGCACCAAAGTGACAATACCAATGCGCACCGGTGTTTTCGTATCTTGGCGAGAATAAAACCCAGGCGCCAACACTTTAATTAACATAAAACTGACTAATCCCACCGAGTAGGCAACCACCCCTAAGCTCACTGCCTTAACGTGATCAATGCCAGCCTCTTTAAACGCACCGTGATCAAACAGCACGGTAATAATCAACGGGCTAATAATCATCAACCCTATCATGGCCGGGAGCCCTAAAAAAATAACCAATCGCACTCCCCAATCTAGGGTATGTTGAAAGTCGCTACTTTTTTTACTGCTGTGTAATTTTGATAGCGCAGGTAAAATAACCGTCGCAATACCAATACCAAATAAACCAAGTGGGAATTCAATCAGTCTATCTGAGTAATACAGCCAAGCGATAGAGCCTGTCATCAATAATGAAGCTATTACCGTATCGAGTAATAAGTTAATTTGACTAATTGATACACCAAATAACGCTGGGAGCATTAATTTACGTACTTTTTTAACATTTTCGTCTTGCCAACCCCATCGCGGGCGGGCCAACATTTTTGCTTTATATAAAAACGGCAGTTGAAATAATAGCTGTACCACGCCCCCTAAAAATACGCCTATTGCTAATGCATATGCACCAACAGAAAATTGGTCATGCAATAAAATGGCACAACCAATAATAGAAACATTAAGTAATACAGGAGTAAATGCGGCAACTGCAAAACGGTTGTACACATTCATTACTGCGCCACTAAGCGCCACTAAGCTTACAAAAAATAAATAAGGAAAGGTCAGCTTTAATAGTGAACTGGCAAGCTCAAACTTTTCTGCGTCAGGGCCACCTTGCCACCAATCAATAAACCAACCAGTGCCGAATAAAGCAGCAATAACAGGTGACGCTATCACACCAAAGAGCGTCACTATCAGTAAAATAGTGCCTAACGTGCCGGCGGCTTGGGCAACAAATATTCTGACCTTCTCATCGCCTTGCTGCTGTTTAATTTCACTTAATACCGGTACAAACGCCTGTGCAAAAGCCCCTTCAGCAAATAAACGGCGTAAAAAATTAGGAATACGGTTTGCAAATAAAAACACATCGGCAGCAGCCCCTGCCCCCAACAAGTTAGCTACGACGGCATCTCGTACTAGCCCTAAAATACGCGAGATCATTGTCATTGCACTTACAATCATCCCGGAACGAAACAAACCTTTTGACACTATAAATCCATATTAAAAATCAGCAATTAAGTTAATTATGCCATAGTCTTTTTTATAAATCGCTTTAAAGCACTAGGCTCGAACCCCTTGCTTTGTTACAATAGCGGCATTAACTGCTAAAGCGGCAAATTGATGTTCGTTATAAGGAGCAGTTTTTCTTGGATTGTTAAAATTAAATTGACATTCATGATAAAAACAGGCATATTCCACGGCCTTTAATTTAAGCTTTATTTAAGATTGTTAGGAGCAAACCTTGGCTAACATCAAGTCTGCAAAAAAACGCGCTATCACAAGCGAAAAAAACCGTCAGCACAACGCAAGCCGTCGTTCAATGATGCGTACTTACTTCAAAAAAGTAATCGTAGCTATTGAAGCTGGCGATAAAGAAGCTGCACAGCAAGCTTTTTCTGTTGCTACACCTATCCTAGACCGTTACGCAACTAAGGGTCTAATCCACAAAAACAAAGCTGCTCGTCATAAGAGCCGTTTAGCTGCTAAAATTAAAGCGCTATAATTTGTTTTTGCAAGATTAAAAAAACCGGCTTTTGCCGGTTTTTTTTTGCCCAAAATAAATACGCTTTTTAAACGTTATCGAGCTCTGGATAAAACTTTTTCAGCATCGCCGCAATTTTCTTCGGAGAAAAAGGCTTAACCACAAATCCTTTTGCCCCTCTATCTATTGCATCCTTCACATTTTCAACGCCTGAATGCGCCGACACCATCACCACGTTTGTCTCTGGTGATAACTCATTTATCTGCGCAATAAGCTCTTTACCATCGCCGTCAGGTAGCTCTATATCTAAAAATATAATGTTAAAGTTTGCTGCACGGCATTCACTTATGCACTGCGCGGCCGTAGACGCTTCTTTTACATTCTCTATCCCTAAATGCATCAATGTTTGACTTAGAAAGCTACGCACCGTGCTAACATCATCAACTATTAAAATAGATAGCTGCGTATTCATATATAATCCTTATAGGCTAAAAGCCGGTGTCTGCGAAATTGGTGATTTGCTTAAAATACAAATATTTACTTTATTATAGAGAGCTAAGCCAAAAAGGCCAGATTTGCTTTATGTCGAAAAATACAAAAAAGAGTCGTCGCAAAAAAAAAAAAGCGGCCTATGTTAAACCAATACTTAGTAACAAGCCTGCAAACCTTGGCTCACAATCAAACCCGCGCGCAGTAGGTGTAAAACGTGGCGCCAAACTAACCGCATTTTTTATTTTCACGATATTATTACTTATATTTGTTTTAGCGCCAAAGCCTAGTTTACTCACCTATAAAAAATCAGCCATGGTTAGCAAAAGTATTTATTGGCCAGGGCTATTTGCCAATAAACCAAAGCTACTGGATTCAACGCTGCACCCTAGACTAGATAAGCATCGCAGAACACTATACCTCTGTGTAGATCTTCAGCAACCACAAAGCTGCCAAAAATATCATGTTATTGCTGAAGAGGGATTATTTTCGGTATTAATGACCTACCTTTAGCATTAAAAAAACTAATCTGAAAATTTAAAATTACTTGGTTGAAAGCTGTGCAAAAGATCAACATAATGGCGCTCCTTTTTTCAACAACTGAACTATTGAAACGACCATGCTAAACGAGCTAGATTGGCTTTTAAATACATTACTACTTGCACTAGGTTTAGGTGCATTCTTTATCAACCAACTGACACTGCTTCGCGTTGCTGCGATTAGTGCGTGTGGTTTGTTATTCCTATCATTTAGCTTAGATCTTATGTCGTCGAGTATTATTTCAAATATGAGTTTAGTGTTGATCAACACATTTTACTTGTTCAAAGTTTATACGTTTGGGCAATTTAGCGTATCTCAGCATTAATTACTTCCCCTTAGAATATTTTATAGCCCAGTTTTTCTGGGCATTTTTATATCTCACTGTTAAAAATCTTGGGTCTGGGTTTGAACTAAGTTAAAATTTATCTCGTAACAGGGTCTGTTGACCTTTCAAGGTTAAATTTGCAGCAGTCTGTTTGGTATTTAGGCAAGGCAGAGCCTATGTGGTGTGGTATTCCCCATAGATAGGTGATAACGCAGCATCAATGCCAAACAGGCGCTGCCCTTTGGGTTCTACCTAGGGGCGATTTACTCTTTGTTGCTCGGTTTTTACTTAGCCCACTAGGTTACAAACCTCGCGCCGCGATTAAACCGCCTCTATTTTGAACAAATTTTAATCCGCAAAGGTCAACAGACCCTTGCCTAATTTGAGATAAGCCCATGCCATTGTCAGATTTCGATTTATTCTTATCTTCTATGGAAGATGTTACCCCCATAACGCATGACACTGTGACCTTACCACCTAAAAACCATAAAGCGGTCATCGCCCAGCAAGAAAAAAATAAAGCAGCACAATCAGATTTAGTCTCTGAACAGTTCAATCCGTTGGATGAACCACTTGAATTACTCGATCCATTTGCCATATTAAGCTTTAAAAAAGAGGGCGTACAAAGCGCGGTTTTTAAAAATGTAAGATTAGCGAAATATCAGCTTGATGCGACGCTTGATTTACATGGGCAACTTTTAAAAAATGCACACGCATCATTATTAGCCTTTGTTCAAGACTGCCATCAGCGAAATATAAGAATGGTACTCGTTCGCCATGGCATAGGTATTAAAAATAAAACCAAGCCAGGGATATTAAAAAGTTACGTAAATCAGTGGTTACAAACAATTCCATGCGTTTTAGCGTTTCATACTGCACTTAGGCAGCATGGAGGAAGTGGTGCGACGTATGTTTTATTGAAGAAAAGTGATGATAAAAAGCATCAAAATAGAGAAATACACAGCAAGCGTAGCTAAATCTTGCTGTGAAAATAAGGGTCAGATCAGCAGCGCTGCCGCATTGGCTTGATTAAACCAGGCAGATATTCCTAATATAATGATAGATACAACCACGATGCTAATTTTTGCGCCCCCTTGATTGGGTTTCATAATTCATCCTATTTTTTTATTATTGTTAGAACTGTTTTTAACAATAATAAAAATTACAAATGTTAACAAGCTGTTTCTGTTAAAAATTAAACAAATTTTAATCCTTGAAGGCCAACAACTGCCAATTAATAACCTTGCTGCTTATCAATGCAATTTATTAATGGCTGTTTCGCTTTTAAACGCAAAATGTTTTCTGCTATTTGTTCAATAACACTATCCAGATCTGACAACGCAGCACAGTGCGGTGTTAAAGTAATACCTGGATGCAACCAATAAGGGTGTTCGCTTGGCAGTGGTTCACTGGCAAACACATCAAGCGTTGCTGCGCGTATACGTGTATTGTTAAGTGCATCAAGTAAATCAGCTTCTACTATATGCCCACCTCTGGCCACATTAATCACCACAGCATGTTCAGGCAGTTGCTCAAGTAACTGTTTATTAATAATGCCTTGGGTACTGCTGGTAAGCGGTAATAAACATACTAAATAATCGGTTTGCGCAAGCATCTGTGTTAAGCCGTCATCACCATGATAGAGTGTCGCAATGTTTGATGTTTTAGGGCTTCGGCTCCAAGCATTTACGTTAAAACCGTTATTAACCAGCCTATGTGCACATGCTTGACCTAGTTCGCCAAACCCTAAAATGCTTACTTGATTATGTTTATGCGCTCTTTTAGGTTTCCATATACTTTGCTGTTGCTTTATTGCATATTCTTTTAATCGCAATTTTTGTGCTAATACATGGGTAAGTACGTATTCAGCCATATCGTTGGCTAACTGTTTATCAACAATACGCACGACCTCTACATCCGCAGGTAATAAACTTAAATCAATGCTATCAACGCCTGCGCCAAATGATGACACAGCCTTTAGGTTTGGTAACGTGGGCCACAGTGATGCAGGCGCATTCCACGCTAAAACGAACTCTACACTCTCTAAATTTTGGCAATCATTAAGTTCTTCAATTCGAATACTAGGCAATCGTGATTGCATTTTTGCTATTAATTTTGTGTTGTCTCGGCCTGTTATAGCCACCAAAACTGACATGATGATTCCTTAAAAAGTAACCCTGAATAGTAGTACTGATATGGTTCAATTCAATAGTATGTAAACGGTTTTAAAAAGTCACACAACTGACCGCGTATTGTCATATCCGCACTCTAAGCTAAACATATTGGCTTTAGCCTAGTATAAAAAAGAGGTGCGTATGATCAGTGTAGATAAAGTAATTGCGACTAACTTACCACAGTTAACTAACTCATTTAAAATAAAAAAACTGGTAAAAAAGAGCCTTAGCTACTTATTACATGAACAAGAGTTTACAAACTTTGCAACAACTTATCCCCATCTTCAAGGAATAGAATTTGTCGAGCAAGTACTTGATGAACTTGATTTTGACACTCGATACAAAGCAAAACAAATAGAAAATATTCCCAGTGAAGGGAAAATTGTCATTATTGCTAATCATCCAATTGGATCCTTAGATGCGCTTGCATTAATTAATGTGTTATCGACGGTGCGTGCCGATTTAAAAGTCGTGGCTAACCGAATGCTAATGACCGTTGATGCAATGCATTCATTATTACTACCCGTTGATAATTTGTCGGGGCAAAGTAAAAAACAAGAGCTTAGTAATATCCACCAGCATTTAAAAAATGAAGGAGCATTACTTATTTTCCCTGCGGGTGAAGTTTCTCGACTTCGACCAACAGGGATCAAAGACTGTAAATGGAACAGCGGGTTTTTACGTATCGCTAAAAAAGCCAATAGCCCAATTTTACCCATACATATAAAAGCCAGAAACAGCCCGCTTTTTTACGGTGCCTCTATGCTATATAAACCGCTTGCCAGTTTATTACTAGTCAAAGAAATGTTTAAACAGCGCCAAAAATCGCTCGAATTTGAAATAGGCGCCTCCATTGCTCCTGAATCTTATTTAATACCCGATTTAAAAGACAAGGAAGTGGTCGAGCTTATACGAAAACAGCTGTACCGTTTAACCACTAAAAAAACACTGCCACTAAAAACTCATGCCCCTATTGCCTCACCAGAGTGTAAAAAAGAATTAAAAAAAGCCATCGAAAGCTGTGAACATTTAGGTAAAACCAGTGATGGCATGGTTATTTATTTATACCAATACCAAGGCAGCTCACCGTTATTTCGTGAACTGGGTCGCTTACGGGAAATTGCCTTTCGTGCAGTAGGTGAAGGCAGTGGCAATCGCCGTGATATAGACAAATACGACATGCATTATCAACACTTAGTCTTATGGGATGCACAATCACTCGAACTAGTTGGCGCTTACAGATTAGCCTGCGCGCAGGATGTGATTGAACAGCACTCTCAACGTGGGCTTTATACCGATAGCTTATTTAATTATACCCAAGAGATGACGCCATACTTCAAGCAAGGCATAGAATTAGGCCGTAGTTTTGTACAACCCAAATACTGGGGCAGAAAAAGCCTCGACTATTTATGGTATGGCATTGGTGATTTTATTAATCGCTACCCCCAGTATCGTTACTTATTTGGTGCAGTGAGTGTGTCAAACGCACTGCCAGAGCAAGCAAAATCCTTACTGGTGCATTACTATCAGCACTATTATGGCTCTGAAAAGTCACTCGCAACGCCTAACAATGCTTTTCGTCATACCCGTGAGCAGCAGATTCAATGCACTAATTTGTTTATGGGTAACAACATCAAAGAAGACTTTGTAGAACTTAAACACATACTGGCTAATATGGGCACCCATGTACCCACACTATTTAAACAATACACCGAGCTATGTGAGCCAAATGGGGTAACGTTTTTAAGTTTTAGTATTGATCCGCAATTTAATAATTGTATTGATGGATTGGTATTGGTCGACCTTAAGAAAGTAAAACCGAGTAAAGCAAAACGCTATTTGGGAGCGCAAGACACCGCCTCAATAAACTAAGCTTTGCCGTTAAAATATTAACTTAAGCGCCTAAGCTTGGGCGCTTAAACTTAAATACTTAAACTTAGGCAATTTCATATTTATCAAATCCCCTGATTATTAGACTGAGTAAATATATGTACTAATAGTTGGGTGTATATTTTCTCTATTTGTAACAAGTCGCTAATGGGCACATGTTCATTAACTTGATGAATGGTCTGGTTTAAAACCCCGCACTCTATCACTTGCGTGTTTTTACTTGCAAAAAACCGCCCATCTGAAGTCCCGCCGCTGGTACTAAGTACTGGATAGCTTCCGGTCACGTTAAATATTGCCTGCTCTAGCTGGGCGAGTAAGCAGCGCTCTGCCCTATGGCTTGTATAATAAGGCTCACATGGGCGCTCCCATTGCACCGTTAAATATTCGTTTAAATCATTCAGTGCAGTAAGTACCAGCTGTTTCACATCTGTACTTTTATACCCATGGCTGTAGCGAATATTAAACGTAATATCACATTGAGCAGGCACTAAATTATCAAGCACGTTATCAATATTAATACCGGTAACTTGCAAGCTTGTTTTTGAGCTTGGCTCATCTAAAAGCCAATCAATTTGGGTTAATCTATTCACTACTTCAGCGCTGATATGCGCAGCATTGATGGTATTTTCAGGATAGGCCACGTGTCCTGCTTTTCCTTGAATGGTTAAACGTGCTGACAGCGCGCCACGTCGGCCATTTTTTATGGTGTCGCCCACTTGCAAATGACTTGTAGGCTCACCAACAATACAGCCATCAAGTACAACACCTTGTTGTGCTAGGCGTTTCGCAATCAACACTGAGCCATGCTCTGCCTCACCTTCTTCATCAGAGGTGATCAACCAATACAAGGTGCCCTGCTTTTGCTGCGCACTATGTATTAGCGACTGCGTTGCGCTAAGCATGGCTGCAATGCCTCCTTTCATATCGGCGGCACCACGCCCATAAATCGCATCATTAATTATTTTTCCATCAAACGGATCAGCTAACCAGCCACCTTGCGCAGCAGGGACCACATCAATATGACCAGAAAATGCCACCACAGGGCCTGCTCCAAAAGATATTTTAGCAATTAAATTAGTGACATTATGGGCACTAAACTGCTCAATGCTAAAACCTAAATCAGTTAGCTGATGTGCCAGCCACTCAATACCACCAGCGGAATTAGGCGTAATTGACTTAAATTGGATCAGCGTTTGTAAGTGACTGAGCGTTTTTAACTGTGCAATAGTTAAGTACGGCGCGGGTACTTTTTTGTTGATAGCTTTTGTCATAATAAACACACCTCGTTTTAGCAGTGTATTTATTACAACGACTTTTTATGACCGCATTATGAAAGTACAGGCTAACGTGTGCCCTCTTCTATTAATGTTTCTCGTGTCACCTGCACAATGTGTTTATCTTCTTTGGTTAATCTGGTTTTTTTCCATGCGCCACGCATAAACCAAGCGAACGCTATCAGTGCGATGGTTATGTTCGTAATTGCAAACGAATACCATATTCCCTGATCGCCAAGCAAAGTGTGATTAGAAAGAATATAAGCGGCAGGAAACTGCACCACGCATTGTGATAATAACGCGATAATCATGGCATTAAGCATATTCCCAGAGGCACGAAAAGCAGCAACAATACAAAGCTGAACACCAATTCCCCCCCAGCTTAAACACATCACTTGAACAAACTGCGCGCCTTTATTTATTACACTGTTATCTTCGGGAATAAAAAATGCCACCAGCGTATCAGCATACAAGTAAGCAATGCCCCCAACAAAAGAAAGGCCTATTAATCCCCACATACTGGCAAGCTTCGTTATTTGCTCAGCCCGTTTAATATTGCCGGCGCCCATATTTTGCCCCACCAAGGTTGATACCGCCATTGATAAACCCATGGCAGGGATCATCACCATTTGCAAAATATTAGAGCCCACGCCATAAGCCGCAATGGTAACGGTTCCAAAGCTTGCCACTAAAAATGACATGATGATCAAGCCAAAAGCACGTGTTGATAATTCAATAGAGCCAGACGCTCCTAAGAAAAAAGCCCGTTTCATATATTGCCAATCGGGATAGAAGCTTTTTAGCTGTAATTGAATACCATGGCGACCGCGTAAAAATATAATAATTCCCGCCAGCGCCGCTAAACTTTGTGTAACCAAAGTCGCCAGCGCAGCGCCCATAACGCCAAGCCCTTCAAAACGGCCATAACCAAAAATAAATAGCGGATCGAGAATAAAATTAAGTAACACGGTGGTGCTAACTATGATTAAAGGTACTTTAGTTTGCCCAATGCCCCGCATTAGTGATTGGAACATGGCGTAAATAAACACAAAAATAACGCCAATAAAGGACACATGCATAAACTTAAGCGCATCACTGTAAACCGCCTGCTCAACGCCTAGCAGTTTTAAAAAGTATGGGGAAAGTACATAACCAAGTAGCCCTAACACTAAGGCGGTAAATGCAACCATTAACACCGTTTGCGCTGCAACATGGTTCACTTTATCTTGCTGACCTGCGCCCATGTATTGCGCCGATAAAATAGCACCGGCCATTGCAAGCCCAGAGCCTATAGCAATGACTAAAAAAGTGATCGGGGTACTAATAGACACTGCAGCGACTTGGGTTGCTCCTAATCGCCCAACCCAAAATGCATCCGTAAGCTGATAAGCCGACTGCAATATATTAATGAGGATAATAGGAATACCTAATTTCAACAGCGCTTTAGCAATGGAGCCTTGAAGAAATAGTTGACCAGAGGGAGTCATGAGGTCGCTTTCTTTTATTAAACCGTGAACATAGCCTTAGTTTAACAAAACTAGCTGATTATATTATGAATACTTCGTTTGCGGCTTGTATTTAAGTGATCAGTCAATAATTTTTAAGCACTAATTAAGTAAAAGTTTAATCTAAATCAATAAATAGAGGCTCTTTACTCATCCGCTTTTGAAACTTTGATCTAGAACAGGTTTTTATTTTTAACCTCGAGCAATAATAGCCTCAATCAACAAATAGTCACACAGTAGTTCACGGAGAACAACATGAAAACTAAACTAAGCATTGCAATACTTACTTCTTTACTGGCTCTTTCTCCTGCAGCACACGCTAACTTTAGTGTTAATGTTGGCGCAATTAATGTTAATCCAGATAACGATGGTTCAAAAATTAACGAAGCACCTACTCTAGGCTTAAAAGGCGACTCAGATACTCAGTTAGGTATTACTGTAGATTACGCATTTAACGACCAATGGGTATTAGAGCTTATTGCAGCAACGCCGTTTTCTCATGATGTAGAAGGTACTGGTGGTTTAGCTGGTAATAAAATTGCTGATATTAAACATTTACCACCATCACTGGTTGCACAATACCACTTTTTAGATAGCAGCTATGCACTTCGTCCGTTTGTAGGTGTGGGAATTAACTATACGACGTTCTTTGACGAACAGCCTTCTGCAGCACTTAAAGCAACGTTAGGAACTAACGATGTAGAAGTAAAACTAGATGATTCATTTGGTTTTGTTGCTCAAGTAGGTGCTAACTACAAGATTGATGAAAAATGGGGCCTACACGCTATGGTATCAATCATGGATATTGATACTGATGCGACTGTTTATGCTAATGGCGCAAAAGCATTAACATCAACCGTGTCACTTGACCCTGTTGTTGCCATGTTTGGTCTTAAATACTCGTTTTAATAACGTTTATGTGTGTGTTAAAAAGGCCGTTAGGCCTTTTTTTTTGCCTGTGTTTAGCGAGGTAAGTTATTTACTTTTTTTTGCTCAAGCATTTCTTTCCAGTGAATTATTTCAGCCGGTAAAATGGGGGCAACCCCGTCAAAGCCTGCAACCTCGAGCATATGCTCAACACTGACCACCCCTTTCTTACTTTTAAACACGCCGCGCACATAAGCAATGGCATGTAAGCCCCGCTCAGAATGAAACTTTTGTTCAATGTAAAAGTATTTATGATCCCAGCCAACCAAACGCGTACTAATAGTAAAACGTTGCATTGGCTTAATATCGCGGATGTAGGTAATAGCTGTCGCATTAACAATAGGAAACCAACGACGTTTCATTATTTGCTTAAGCAAACCAACCCGTTCAGTCATCCAGGTACGCGATAAATCCATCATCGCCAAATAGCGTGAATTGGTTAAATGCAAATTAATATCGCAGTCACTTGGTAATGCTTTGTAGTCTATATCAACCGTATCTAACAACGATTGATAGTCACGATTACGTTTAATTTTAAAAAATAACAGCAGTAGTCTAAAATATAAGTTCACAGTAGAGGTCTTACCAGTTGAGTTTTTATCAGTGTATCATAGCGATTGACTCCTTTGGTTGTTTTTAAACCAAGGAATCAATCACTAAATGAGAATATTTGGGTATCTATCTTTAAACTTTAACCGTTTTGCGGTTAATGCCGTAATCACGCAATTTATTAGCCACAGCAGTATGACTCAGTCCCAAGCGTTTAGCTAACTGACGAGAGCTAGGATAGGCAGGATAAAGCTTACGCAGTAAGGTGGCTTCAAAACGCTTAACCGCTTGATCAAGCGAGCCCTCAAAATCAGACTCTAAATAGCCTAAATCATGGGTAAACGTAGGTAACTGTAAATGTTCAACGCGCAGTTCACTGTCTTCTAACAACGATACCGCACGGTAAATCGCGTTTTCTAATTGGCGTACATTGCCAGGCCATGGGTAATCTTGTAAAAACGTTAAACATTCTTCAGATAACTCGGGGACTGTATGGCCATTTTGCTGCGCATATTTTTGAATAAAGTGTTCAGCAAGTGGCCCAACATCCGCTTTACGATCTCTAAGCGGCGCAATTTCCAGTGTTAATACATTAATTCGGTAGTATAAATCTTCTCTAAATACGCCCTCTTGAACCATTGCTGGTAAATCTTTTTGCGTGGCAGCAATAATACGCACGTTCACTTTAACTTCGTTTTCGTCGCCAACTTTTCTAAATGTACCGTCTTGTAAAAAACGTAGCAATTTAGTTTGTAGCTGCGTCGACATTTCACCTACTTCATCTAAAAATACCGTTCCACCATCCGCTTGTTCGAGTACACCACGTTTAGGCGCTGCGTTTTCTTCATACCCGGCATAACCGAATAGTTCGGACTCAGCAACATCATCTGGTAACGAGGCACACGATAAAGCAATAAATGGTTTTACTGAGCGGTTAGATGCATAGTGACAAGCTCGTGCTAGCAACTCTTTACCCGTCCCCGTTTCACCCGTAATAAGAATGGGAGCTTCAAGTTGCGCCATTTTTCGCGCTTCGCGAACCACACGGCGCATCGCCGTGCTAAAGTTATGAATAGTCGCGAAGCTTTCTTGGCCATAACGCCTAAAAGCACTCACTTGCTGACCTAAACGGCTTTGCGATTTTATATTAATTACCGCGCCCGCTAACACATCGCCTTCGCTGCCTTGAGGGACCGCAATAGGCAGAATATCAGCAATAAAATCTTCACCTGCTACTTCAACACGCGTGGTTTGCCCCAGTACTTCTTTGCCCTCTAACCAACGCGTAAAGTTAAAGCCTTTGAGCAAATTATTAATATTAGCACCGGTGACTTCTTTTTCTGTGAGTTGTAAATCTTTGCAGGCTGCGTCGTTACACAGGCGCACCCACCCTTTAGCATCAATAGATATAACGCCATCAGGAAGTGCTCTTAATAAGGTGTTAAGTTCGTTGTGCTCACGTTCAGACGGTAAAAACGCGGTTGTGCGTACATCATGTACACCATCGATTAAGCGAATAGACGGCATGATTTTTTGAAATTGTTCAAATTCAATCTCAGGAAAACTCACATACATACGACAATTTACTGAGTCGACTTCAATCCCCTTTAAGTCAACATTGTAGCTAACTAAAATATTAAGAATCTCTTGAGCAATACCAACTCGGTCTGCACAGTGAATATCTAAACGCATACACCCTCAGGTAAGGAAAAACTAGTTGGCGTGAATAATACGCTAACTCTGTTTACGAGCATAGTTTATTGTAAAGAAATTTGGACGAAAAAATGTTTTTTTACTAACTAGAGGGCTTTTTCAAGCACTTAACGCATTCAAGCTTGGCTGTTCACTAAAAGTCGGGGTTATTGCAACTCAATTTAGTCAAGCTGGCCTTGTATAAATTATATGCTGCAATGAGCGAATCATTACTGTCCATACGCCAATATTCGCTCATGTTTAATCTAAGTGGTGATTATTAAATTAAAGTAGTAAAGGTTAACTATTATTAAAAATTTAGTAGCTGTAACTACCCGTAAAACAAAGCTTTTATTTATTTTTCAAGCTGTATTTAAACAGTGTTAAAGATAACGTTGGTATGACAATGTTACCTATGATGTTAAAGATATTTTTTGATAAGTTTAGGTGTTTACTGCAGCAAATAGGGGTTCACACACTGGTATTTAACAATTACATAACCGATGTATGATAGCGCGCTCAACGCTTCCCCTCGCACAAAGGTCTATGTATACTTAGGCGCAATTGTAACTAGGATAAGGGTGTGACTCTTACCTAAACGTATAGCTGCGTTTAGCAAACCATTACCTTAGCTGCATAAAAACACTGATGATCGAGCATTTATTATACTTTTTATGAGTAAAAATTTAGCTAAATAAAAAACCACAAGGTCATCAAAACAATAATGAATTAGGAAGTAAATATGAGTTCAAATTCTGACAGTGGCTGGTTTGGTCACCCTAAAGGACTTTCAACCCTGTTTTTCACAGAAATGTGGGAACGAATGAGTTACTACGGTATGCGAGCGATGCTCGTATTATTTATGACAGCAAGTTTACAACAAGAAGGCCTAGGATTTACCGTTGCTTCTGCTGCTGCAATTTATGGCTTATACACAGGTTCAGTATACTTTTTAGGTTTACCTGGTGGTTGGTTAGCAGATAGATTGTTTGGTGGCCAAAAAGCAGTATGGTATGGCGGTATTATTATCATGTGTGGCCATATTATCTTAGCCGTGCCACATGAATATTCATTTTTCATTGGTTTGATCTTTGTTGCAACAGGTACTGGTTTACTTAAACCTAATATAAGTGCCATGGTTGGTCAGCTTTATACTGACGAAGATGAGCGCCGTGATGGTGGTTTCGCTATTTACTACATGGGTATTAACTTAGGTTCTTTAATTGGTTACTACGTGTGTGGTTACTTTATGGAAAACGTAGGTTGGCACTGGGCATTTGGTGCCGCGGCTGTTGGTATGGGTATTGGTTTAATTCAATACAAGCGTACACTTAAAAACTTACCAGATCACAGCGCCTTACCTGCTAACCCATTAAGTCCTAAAGGTACTTCGCGCGCATGGGGTGGTATTGCTGCATTTGTTATCGCGACCGCCGGTGTTACCGCTGCTGCGATGACAGGTGCTATTGTCATTAACCCATCGATTGTTGCAGGGTACACCGCAGTTATATTTACTGTTATCTTTTTCGTTTACTTTGGCCTTATATACTTCAAAGGCAAACTAACCGATGCTGAAAAACAAAGAATGTGGGCGCTATTTTTAGTCTGTGTCGCTTCAGCCTGTTTTTGGTCTGGCTTTGAACAAGCCGGTTCTTCATTAAATCTGTTTGCTCGTGACTACACAGACCGTCTGGTTGGCACATTTGAAATTCCAACGACCTGGTTCCAATCTCTAAATTCATTGTTCATTATTGCGCTATCACCATTCTTTGCCGCTTTTTGGATTAATTTATCTAAAAAAATGGTCTCGCCTACTTACAGCGTAAAATGTGCGTTGGGCCTCGTTATTATGGCTTCAGGCTTTTTAGTAATGTTTATGGCAGCACACTATGCCGCTGAAGGCTTAAAAGTAGCACCTTATTGGCTTGTTACTACGTATTTCTTACACACAGTGGGTGAGCTTTGTTTAAGCCCAGTTGCATTGAGCGCTGTAAGTAAGTTATCGCCTCGCCGCTTTACTGGTCAAATGATGGGGGTATTCGTACTTACATACTCTATCGGTAACGTTATTTCAGGATTACTTGCTGGTAACTTTGATCCTAACAATGTTGAAGAAATCCCGAACCTTTACCTACAAATTGCCTTATTTAGTATCGGTGTAGGTATCATCTTAGTACTGATGAGTTTTAAAGCTAAAATATGGGAAAAACAAGGTTTAGAACAAACCGCACCAACACAATAATTTAGATTTATCACACGCATAATTATGAGCTTTGATAAATGATATCAAATACCTCCTGTAGTTAACTGCAGGGGGTATTTTTATGGCCGCTAGATTAAACCACACAATTTTTACATTCAGCCGTTTATTATTTATACCTCATCACTGTGCACAAACGAGTTTATAGCAGCAAACCATCAATACTCTTTGATTTTATATATATCGCAGCTAACCAAACTCATTAAAAGTGTAAATAATAAAATACAAAAACCGCACTTTTTTAAGCGCAAAAAAACTAAAAACACATATAAATAAATTAAATTAAAATATTAATAATCAATAACTTAACAAGAAAACCTGCACTTTCATCTCGCTACCTAATTTTTACTTTCACCTGCTCGTATGTAAATAAACAACATACTTTGATAACCGTCTCGTAAAATTTACACACGCGCTATTTACTAAATAACAACACCCTCTTCCCCAAAACACCAATCTGGTTAATCATGCAGGCAATACGATAACTAATAATCGCAGTGCTTAATTGCGGGAGTAATTATAATGAGTGAAGTAAATAACCCTTTAGGTTTGGTTGGTATTGAATTTACCGAGTACGCAACACCCGATGCCGATTACATGGATAAAGTGTTTACCGATTTTGGTTTTTCAAAGTTAAAAAAATTTAAAGGTAAAGACATTGTTTATTACAACCAAAACGATATTCATTTTTTACTAAATAATGAACGCGATGGTTTTTCAGCTGAATTTGCTAAAAATCATGGCCCAGCAATTTGTTCTATGGGTTGGCGCGTAGAGAACGCTCAAGCGGCGTTTGAAGCAGCGGTTGAGCGTGGCGCTAAGCCTGCTACTGATGCGGCAAATAAAGACTTACCGTACCCTGCCATTTACGGCATTGGCGACAGCTTAATATACTTTATTGAACAGTTTGGCGATAAAGGCTCTATCTACGCAAACGACTTTGAAGATTTAGCTGAGCAAAACGTCGTTAATGATAAAGGGTTCTTACGTATCGACCACTTAACTAACAACGTTTATAAAGGCACAATGGAAACATGGGCTAACTTTTATAAAGACGTGTTTGGTTTTACCGAAGTGCGCTACTTTGATATTAAAGGCCAAAAAACAGCCTTACTCTCTTATGCATTAAAATCACCTTGTGGCACTTTCTCTATTCCAATCAATGAAGGTAAAGGTAACGACAATAACCAAATTGATGAATACCTAGGCGAATACAATGGCCCAGGTGTACAGCATTTAGCCTTTTTAACTGATGACTTAGTGAGCTCACTTGATAAGTTAGATAAATCAACTATCGCCACTTTAGATATTATCCCTGAGTACTACGATACTATTTTTGACCGTGTACCATGGGTTAAAGAAGACAAAGAAAAGATTCGTGAGCATCAAATCCTGGTTGATAGCCAAAGCGAAGATTGCTACTTATTGCAAATTTTCTCTAAAAACTTATTTGGCCCTATCTTCATTGAGATGATTCAACGTGTTGACGATGGTGGCTTTGGTGAAGGTAACTTCCAAGCGCTGTTCGAATCAATCGAGCGAGATCAAGAACGCCGCGGCGTTTTATAATTAAAATTATGACTCTAAAAAGCAGCGTATTTCGCTGCTTTTTGTCGTTTAATCGTAACTAAGAGAGCTTATCTCTCTTTGCGTGTTTAAATCGCGCTTTTCATCACCATATAACTAGTAGATATTTAAAATTTGCTGGTGCTATGTTCTTATCTAATAAATTGATATGCGCGACCAACTAAACCAAAGGAAATGTAATGAGTTTAATTAACGAAACCCATGATATAAATTTAACTAGCTGGGTTGCATCAGCGAATGATGCACAATGTGACTTCCCTATCCAAAATCTACCTTTTGCCGAAGTACGTCGCAAAAATAGCAACGAAGCTTTCCGAGGCGCGGTTGCCATTGGCGATCAGGTTATTGATTTAGCAAAAGTAAATGAACTCGCTATTTTTAGTGGCGATGCTCAAGTCGCCATTGCTGCAGCAAGTAAACCTACACTAAATGAGTTTATGGGTCTGGGTGAGCAATATTGGTCAGCCCTACGTTTAGCATTATCGAAAGCATTACGTGAAGGTTCTGAGCATCAAGAACAACTTACACACGCACTTATTGCGCAAAGCGAGATTGAATTTGCTCTGCCGTGTCGCATTGGCGATTACACCGACTTTTACACCTCGATTTATCATGCTACGGCCGTAGGTAGTTTATTCCGCCCTGATAACCCACTGCTACCGAATTACAAGTGGGTACCGATTGGTTATCACGGTCGTTCGTCATCTATTGGCGTATCTGGTCAGCAGTTCCATCGCCCTAAAGGACAAACTAAAGCGCCAGACGCAGAAGTACCTTCATTTGGTCCGTGTAAGCGTCTTGATTACGAGCTTGAACTGGGTATTTACTTGGGTAAGGGTAATGAGCAGGGTGATGCTATTGCCATTGAAAATGCTGAAAAACATGTGTTTGGCTTTTGTGTTTTCAACGATTGGTCAGCACGTGATTTACAAGCATGGGAATACCAACCGCTTGGTCCATTTTTAGCAAAAAACTTTGCATCAACCGTGTCACCATGGATTGTAACTACCGAAGCACTTGCACCATTTAGAACAAGCTGGACGCGTGATGAAAATGATCCGCAACCATTGGAATATTTAGAATCAACGGCTAACCGTGATCAAGGCGCATTTGATATTCAAATGGATGTTAAAATTCAAACACAAAAAATGCGTGATGAAGGCTACAATCCAACACAAGTGTCTAAATCTAGCTTTAAGCATTCTTACTGGACTGTGGCACAAATGGTGACTCACCATACGGTAAACGGTTGTAACTTTATGCCAGGCGACATGCTGGGCTCTGGAACGCAATCAGGCCCAACTCATGAAGAAGCCGGTTCATTACTTGAGCTTTCTCGTGGTGGTAAAGAAAAAATTACCTTAAGCAACGGCGAACAGCGTAGCTTCTTAGAAGACGGCGACAACGTGATAATGCGTGGCTGGTGTGAAAAAGAAGGTTTTGCACGTATTGGCTTCGGCTGCGTGGAGAGTACGGTATTGCCAGCAAAATAATTGTAAAATCAATAAACTAGTAAAAAAGGGTGGCCGAATAAGCCGCCCTTTTTTATTAATTAAGCCATAGTTACAATTTTTTTCTGGCTTTTTTAGTTGAAATTGCTATCTTGAATCCGTTAATAGCCAGTAAATATGTGACATGTCTGTATTCATAAAATCTTTTTTTCATAAAAACTTCCCAGCTCGCCAGCTGCTTATTCGCCAAAATGGCGAAGTAAAGCATGTGGTTTTGGCACCATGGTTACAAGTTTCTGTACTCGCTATTATTATCACCGCTATTGTGTGGATGAGTGTCTCTAGTATTCGTGTGTATATGCAAACACACCAAATATCTCATATCGAACAAACTCAACTTGATAAGCAAGCGCAGTGGCAACAAAAAGTAAAGCAGCAGCAGCAACGCTATGCATTACAACAAGAACAGTTAGCTGAACTAGAACAAAAACAAGCTTTATTACAAGGTATGATTGAATCATTGCCTGCTTCTATTAGCAAAGACGCCATTAAATTAGAGGGTGAGCTTGACTCCTCCCCTATAAATGAGAGTGAGAGCGAATTCCATGAGCCGCTCGAAGATGACAAGTCACAAAACAAACATGCCCATAATAGCGCCACCAGTTTTGAGCAGCGCTATACTTTACTAAATGAACAATACGATACTAATTTTACCTTATTAGCTGCGCAAATTAATCAACGCCACGACGCTATTTTAGAGATATTGCAAGACACAGGTCTTGAAAATGCACTTGCACAGCACCTCGCCTTAGCGGCACAAACAACGGCGCAAGGTGGCCCGCTGGACATACTTGATGAAAGTAAAATACCCAATACATTTTTAGCCATTGCCGATAAGTTGCTTGTTTTAAATCAGCTAGAAAACTTTTTAACCGCCTTGCCGAACACATTACCCTTACCTGCCGCAAAATATTATATTTCGAGCAACTTTGGGCTTCGAAAAGATCCCATGAATAAAAGACGCGCATTTCATAAAGGCGTTGATTTAGCTGGCTGGCATAAAACAGAAATTTTTGCCCCTGCCGATGCAACGGTACGCCGAGCTGGCCGCAATGGTGGTTATGGTAACTTTATTGAATTAGAACATAAAAATGGCGTTGTAACGCGCTTTGGTCACTTAAACAAAGTTAATGTTAAAAAAGGCCAAGTTGTTGCAAAGCACGATGTCATTGGTTTAATGGGCAGTACCGGAAGAAGTACAAGTACTCATTTACACTATGAAGTATTAATAGACGACAAGCATGTCAATCCACTAAAAATAACAAAGGCGCTTTCTCGTGTTTGGTAAAAATAAACAAGCAAAAACGGACTCATCAATCAAGCGAGTGAGTCATACTCCCTCAATTATTTCTAACGATGTGCGTATTACGGGCTCTTTAGTTAGCCAAGGTGAAGTGCAACTCGATGGACGTATTGACGGTGATATTAAAGCTGAGCATTTAGTTATCGGCTCCTCCGGTGTTGTTGAAGGCGTTGTTGAGGCTAGCAGCGTTGTTGTTAAAGGTAAAATCATAGGCTCTTTAAATGCAAGCGAAGTGAAGATCGAAAATAATGCCCATGTCCTTGGCGATATTTTTCATGACACACTAAGCATAGAAGCCGGTGCGATTATTGAAGGTAGTTTAAAGCAGCGCTTTGAAAAAGAAGTCATTGAGCATGCTAAAGATAAACCAAAACCGGTTAACGATGTAAAAGCCATTGTTGACAATGAAGACAGTGGCCTTTCGTTTGTAAACAAGTCGTCTACTGCAAAAAGTTAAACCTGAACAAAAAATGGTTTAGTCAATAAACTAAACCATTGTTTTTAATACTTTATATAAAAATATAATTTAGCAATTACTTCTTCTTTGTGATGTACATGGTTATATCTGCAGTAAACACCAACTCATTTCGGGTATTATAAAGCTTTACCGGCACCACTAAATCTTCTTTATCAATCCATTGATGAGGCAACTCAATTTCAGCAATCGCGGTAACGTCTGTGTCTACTTTAGCTAAATATTGTACTGTCATACCTTTAGGTATCCAACGGTGTGTTTTATACGGTACCGTCGCATCCACCATCACTCCCGCACACAGCTCAGCCAAATTACATTGAGCAATCGCATGAATTGTTCCAATGTGATTATGTACACGGCGTGTGTTTTTAACCACAGCACTACAGTGTCCTGCTTTTAAATCTAAAATAGTGGGTTTCATAGAGCCAAAATAAGGTGCCTTGAAACACACGGCTTTACTGAAAAGCCAGTTACCGCATGGCCACTTTTTAAATTTATGCCATGTTTTAATTAATGCAGACTCATTACTCATTATTATTTTTCCATTGTCTTTGCTTAAAAAGCAAATTAACACATCGGATCAGTTTAAAGAAGTGTGATACTTAAACAAAAATAATCATAATAAGGTTAAAAGTAGGTAACTTGGCTGATACATCGGCCATAAGCCCTTTCTTTTTCATCAGTCGCCACTTAAAATACCGACAAAAGGAGACCTGATGCATACACAGCCCGCTAAACCCAATTTTACTTTATTACTTATATTAGCGTTACTCGTCATTTTTTGTCCGATGGGCATTGATATTTACCTGCCTGCCTTTCCCACTATCGCAGAGCAATTCTCAGTGAGCGAAAAGCAAGTACAGCAAACGGTGGCTATTTTTATGCTTACTGTTGGTTTGGGGCAGTTAATTGCAGGTCCACTCGCTGATCGTTTTGGCAGAAAGCCCGTCGCCTTAACTGGGGTCGCTTTGTATGGACTGGCGGCATTGGGTGCATATTATGCTCCTAGCTTTTTAGTACTGATGTTTGCTCGTGCTATTCAAGGGTTAGGCGCGTGCGCTACCTTTGTTGTCGCTTTTGCAATAGTAAGAGATAAGTTTGGTAGTGAACGCAGTGGCCAAATAATTACCTATCTAAACGGTATAGTTTGCTTTATTCCAGCATTAGCGCCCATTTTAGGTGCTTGGCTAACCGTACAGTTTGGTTGGCAAATGAACTTTCTATTTTTAACCGGTTTTGCATTACTGGGGTTTATTGTCACTTTGTTCTTGTTTAGGGAAACACGACCAGCAGACAGTCATTACCAGGGGCATATTTTAGATTTAAGACGCTTTTTCCCCATCATTTCAACTCCATTATTTTTATTTAATAGCTTGTTATGTATGGTCACTATGTCAGCCATATTGGTATTTGTAACACTGGCTCCCGGTTGGCTCATTACTGAATTAGGTGGCAGCGTAGCCGACTTTACCTTTTGGTTCTCGCTCAATGCAGTGCTTAGTATTCTTGCTAGTTTTATTATGCCTATTTACATTAAACGCCAACCTAAAAGAGCTTTAAAAATAGGCCTTTTAGTGCTAGTGAGTGCCGGCTTACTTATGTTGTTATTAAGCCAATATAAAACGCCATTGGCATTAATGATCCCTATGTTCATTGCAGCATTTGGTTTTGCCTTGACGCTTGGGTCTGCCGCTGGGCGTGCTTTGAGTTTATTTCCTAAACAAGCAGGCACCGCCTCTGCTCTTTTGGGAGCAATGCAAATGAGTGGAGCAAGCTTATTGGTTTTTATTACTCAATACTTAAACTTATCAACCCCAGAGCTTATTGGTACGCACTTTCTATTATTAATTCCATTTTGTTATTTACTGTTTCGTTATGCTAAATATGCTTAGCCACTAACGCATTTTCAATACTTCTCTCATTTTGGCTAATTCAGGTGCTACTTGATTAGCCGCCCCTAATCCAAACAAAGTATATATTTTTTGTTTGAAAATGATTAATTTTTAGTTAAACAATTTTGTTTTTGTAGATAAAACACCTTGTTTTTTGCTTTTTATTATTTTAATGCCGGCTTAAGTTAACAGAAAGTTAACCAATTAATTCTAGGATATTATAATATGAAAAAGAATAAACTCGCCTTAGCATTAGTTCTTACTGGTATTTGTGCAGCCGGAACTGCCCATGCTGCAAACGATCGCTTCATCATTCAAGTTGATAACAATAAAAAAGGTGTTGTTAAAGCGCTTACTAAAAAACTAGGTGGTGAGATTAAAGTAGATGGTAATGGATTTATTGCCGCAAAATTTACTGGTCAAGATTTAAGTAGCTTAAAAGGCCTACTCAACAACCCACATATTAAACTCATTGAAGAAGATCATAAGCGTGTACCTATGTCATTATTTAACGATGATGTAGGCGATGTAATGCAGCAGCAAATTACGCCTTATGCCGTTTATCAATCACAGGTTGATCAAGTAACTTTTGATGCCAATGCAGGCATGAAAGTCTGTGTTATCGATTCCGGCTTAGATAGCTCAAACCCTGACTTTATTTGGGGCAACATCACCGGTAATTGGTTTGATAATGACGGCCCACATGGGACGCATGTAGCCGGTACAATTGGTGCTGCAGATAATAACCTCGGTGTTGTGGGTATGGCACTGGGTGTGGCAATGCACATTATTAAAGTATTTAACGAATCAGGCTGGGGTTACTCATCTGATTTAGCTCAAGCGGCCGATTTATGTTCTCAAGCAGGTGCGAACATTATTAGTATGAGCTTAGGGGGCGGCGGCTCAAACAGTACAGAATCAAATGCGTTTGCTAACTTTACTAATGCAGGCGGCCTTGTTGTTGCTGCCGCGGGTAATGATGGTTGGTGCTAATGATGCCAATAATCAAATTGCTGATTTTTCACAATTCCCAAGTTGTTCATCAGGTCGTGGTAAACGTGCAACAAACGATGAAACCATTTGTGTAGAAGTAACAGCCGGTGGTGTTGATACGCTATCAACCTACCCTGCAGGTATGGCTACAGCAGCGAGTATGTCAGCCGATGGCACAGCATAAAATTCATCAGCAATGGTAAATGCAGGTCAAGTCACGGCGAGTGCCTACTTTATGGGGACCGGCGAAACAGTTGATCCAGCAGCGGCTGGTAAAGTATGTATGATTGACCGCGGCGTTGTTTCATTTTACGACAAAGTTGCTAACTTTGAAAACTCAGGCGGTTTAGGTGCGGTTATTATTAACAATGAAGCCGGCATTTTATGCGCAACACTAGGTGATACCAACGATACTTCAATTCCTGCTGTAGGCGCTGCATTTGAAGATCGTAGCGCATTAGTTGCTAGTACAAACGTGACAATTAATATTGGCGCAACTGATTATGGTTTTATGAGTGGAACGTCAATGGCAACGCCTGCAGTTTCAGGTATTGCTGCGCTAGTATGGTCTAACCATAGCGACTTTACAGGCACAGAAATTCGCGATGCGTTAAAAGCAACTGCGCAAGATCAAGGGACTGCTGGTCGTGATGATTACTTTGGCTATGGTATTGTAAAAGCGGCAGACGCTGATGCTTACCTTACAGCAAACGGCTGTGCGGGTGGCGATACTGGTGGTGTTGATCCCGAGCCAGGCGTAGATGCTATCTCTCTTAGCGCTTCAGGTTACAAATCAAAAGGCACTAAATTTGTTGATTTAAGTTGGAATGGCGCAGCAACAAGCCAAGTTGATATCTACCGCAATGGTAGCAAAGTCATTACCACTGCAAATAATAATGCCTACACCGACAGTATTAATACTAAAGGGGGTGGTACGTATACATATCAAGTATGTAAAGCGCTGAGCACTACGGTGTGCTCAAATAATATCACCGTTAGTTTTTAAGAAATTTAGCACTTCGTTATGTTTAAAAGCATAACGGCTAGTTTTATAACAACTTAGTATCCTCAACTTAGCGGGCAATATGCCCGCTTTTTATTTTTGTATTTGCTTGATAAAATCACTTATCACTTCTTTTTCGTACTGTTTAATGATCAACCCTGACTTTTTACTTTCATTTTTACTCGCCAGTTTTCTCATGGCCGTTGCGCCTGGGCCATCAAACGCGTTTTTAATGGCACAAACATTTGCTAACGGGCGAAAAGCAGGTATGCAAAGTGCTTTTGGCTTTGCCTTAGGTGGCGTAGTACATACATTTTTTGCGGTTGTTGGTTTAAGTGCTATTTTAAAAGCCTCTGAAACAGCCTATGCCAGCGTACAATATGCAGGTGCAGCCTATTTATGTTACTTAGGTTTTATGATGCTTAAAGGCACGTTTATGCCACCATCTTGTGAGCAAAGCGATAAACCGCATGTTACAACCAATAAAAACAAAAATGTCATGTTTCAAGCCATGATGACTGAAGTGCTTAATCCTAAGGTGGCTTTGTTTTTTATTGCTTTTATCCCACAATTTGTTGACCCTAGCTTGTCATCTGCAACCTTTCAGCTGGCATTTTTTGGGCTACTTTATCCAATCTTTGCTTTTCCGATTGACTGCACGTATATTTATTTCGGCGATAAAATAGCTCAATTTTTTAGAAATCACCCAAATAGCCAGCTCTGGATTGATAGGTTCACAGGCATTGTATTTATTGCCTTGGCTATCAATTTATTACTCTAACTAATAAGAACCAGCATGGATCAAAAAATACAATCTCTACCTGCGCAAAAAAATATAGCCTTAGTAGCACATGACGGCAAAAAAGCCGCGCTTAAGTTATGGTGTGAAAAACATAAGGCCACTCTAAGTAAACACACTTTATATGGCACAGGGACTACTGGGCATTTAATTGAGAAAACAACAGGGCTTGATGTTATTCAATTATTAAGTGGCCCTATGGGCGGCGATCAACAACTCGGGGCGAAAATAGCGGAGCATGAAATACATGTATTAGTCTTTTTTTGGGACCCTTTAGCCTCGCAACCTCATGATCCCGATGTTAAAGCTCTGCTACGTTTAGCTGCTGTGTGGAATATTCCTGTGACGTGTAATGAAGTGAGTGCCGATATGCTACTTAGCTCACCATTAATGGATATAGAGCTTGAGCGAACATTGCCAGATTACGAAAAATACCTCGCAACCCGACAAATATCTCTATAGCAGCTTACTTATAAAGCATGCTGGCCCATTTAGTAAGGCCAGCAGTTACACTACCAAAGTGATCACCGTTCACCATTTTTATGTTGCCTAAATGCTCACTCAACGCCGCTTTAATTAATGGAGACTGTGCACTTCCTCCCGTTAAGTAAATCACATCGGGAGTGGTATTCGCATCAGTAATTGCCTGTTTAGCCAAGGTAACAATCTGACTAATGCTATCGTCAACAGCAAGCGCTAAATCAGCGACTGAAATATCTTTGCTTAATGAGTTATCTAAAAAGGCTAAATCACAATTAAAACTATTTGCGGATGTTAATGCAATTTTAGCCGCTTCAGCTTGTTGAACTAATTGGTGACCTTGCTTATTTTGCTGTAAGTGAATAAGTCGTTTATAAAGTTCAGGAGCGCTGACATCGCGTAACTGCGCACTGAGTTCACGATAATGCTGGGCACTATAAAACTGGCTCTGTAAATTCACATCGTTAATTTTACAAGCTTGCCAAAATGGTTGATTAGGTAGTGGTAAACCTGACTTAAACGTACTGCCAAGCCCGAGTAACGGCATTAAACCATGGTAGCTCAAAGCAATATCTAAATCGTTTCCGCCTACTCGCTTTCCGCTATGCGCTAAAAAGTCTGCATCTCGTTGTTGCTTATTCCTAAAACTTGGCCCCATTTGTACAAATGAGCAGTCACTGGTACCACCACCAATATCAATCACCAATACTTTTTGGTCTTGCGTTAAGTCACTTTCATAATCAATCCCAGCCGCGAGTGGCTCATATAAAAACTCAACATCTTTAAAGCCTGCTCGGTTTGCTGCGCGTGTTAAAATACCCACGGCTTGTTGGTTTGACTGCTCACCACCGACCGCTTGAAAATTCACTGGGCGTCCAATAACAGTTTGGCTCAGCGTATACCCTAAAGATAATTCAGCACGTTGTTTTATTTTTAAAATCATTGCTGTGGCAATATCTTCAAAAAAATTGATTTGCCCTTGCTTTAAGCCCGTTGCGCCAAAAAATGATTTAGGGGATTTTACAAAATAACCCTCTTCAGGAAATTGCACATATTCATTAATTGCCTCACGGCCAATAAATAGAGTGTCGTCGCCGGCTTGTAAGTCTAGGTCTGATTTAATTCGCGGGAGTGTATTAAGTAAGGGTTGGCGCGCGGTTTTATAGGCATGCTCATGCTCTGAGCCCTGCAAATGCTGCGCAACAAAATCAACGACTAAGGCGCTATGATGTGTGTATAAAGTTGATGGAAGATAATGTTTGCCTTGCTCTAAAGGGATGAGCTGAACACGCTCTTCGTTTAAAACACCCATAGCACAATTAGAACTACCATAATCAAAACCAACAAACATAGATCACCAAACATTACCAAAAAGGCCGCGCAATTTAGCATAATTGCTAAAAAATATATACTGAATTGGCCTACACTCTTTATTTTTCGGGTCTTTCTCGCAAAAAGCTAGCAAAACGCGGTAAACCATTTTTAGTGTATCCGTGGTATCGATAAGTGATTGTTGAACCAATGGCTGGCGGACGCTTGCGTTCTTCATCACTAAAGCCCGTGCCAATAGAAAAGGTTACGCCTTGCTTGGTTTGCACTCGCAATGCCCCGAGCATACCTGTGTATTTACCTTTACCTGGTAAATATTCAATAACTAGCGCTTCAGCATCCAAATAAGGTTTGAGTTTTAACAATGCACTAGAGCGACCACTCGTATGCTTAGCCTCTGCTAAATGAAGCATAACGCCCTCCCCGCCTTGTTTGGTGACCTCATTAAAGTAATCACTTAGTTGCTGATTGTCGCTAAATTGATATTGCTTAACCGCCTTAATATGTGAGCTATTTAACTTAGTAATGAGTGACAGGTAATTTTGATAGCGACGATGAAAAGGCGTGTTTGTATCTGGCATATCAAATACTTGATAAGTCACTGTTTGCCAGAGTAAGTCGTTGGGTATTTTTGTTCTAACAATACCACTGAGAACAGAAAATTGACCCCGCTTGGTCCATAACTCACCGTCTAACCAAACATCAGGCAAAGGGGCGGTAAACCACTTAGGAGGATTAATTGGATTACCTTGGCGGGTAACAAATTGTTTCCCCGTCCATATTGCTCTAACGCCGTCAAACTTTTCACTCACCAAATATTGGCGAATATCGTTATGCTTAGTTTCATCATAAACATCAGCGAGTTGCACCTGCGGCAATTGCGCTAATAAACTCGCACTAAAAAGCGTAAAAAAAATAAATAGGTATCTTTGAATAGTAACCATAACTGCATCCTTGCAAATTTAAATATGGCTTAAACTATAGTTGAGATTGAAGCCATTGCCAAAATTCTTCAAGGTTATGCATTTGCTGTGTTGCTTTACTGAAGTCGTGCTGCTCAGTGTGCTTATTAGCAATAGCTACAACGGCTAAGGCTGCATTGTTTGCTGCTGTTACGCCAGTGAAGGTATCTTCAACGGCAATCGCATTTTTTGCAGCGACCTGCATATTTTTAAGTGCTAATAAATAGGGATCACCGGCAGGCTTTGGATTGGTTACATCGTCTTTTGTAACCACCGTATCAAATAAATCATAAAACCCTAATCCTTTTAGTATTGGCTCAGCTTCATGGCGTGCGCTGCCTGTTACTAACGCCATTTTTAAGCCTTGCTCTTTAACCGCGAATAAAATATCTGCAGCATAAGGCATTAAAGGCGGTAAATTGGTTTGAACGAATTTGCTAAACAAACGGTATTTTTCATCCGCTAAATAGCGACTACTCACAGACAAGTTATGGGTTTGTTTTATTTCCTTTGCAGCGTCAATTGTGGGGCGCCCAGAAAAGCGCTGACAAAAATCATCTTCGTCATAACGCACACCAAAAGGCGCAAGTAATTGGCTCCAACAGATATAATGCACACTTTCAGAATCAACTAACGTGCCATCCATATCAAATAATACCGCTTCAATAGACATACCTTCTCCTTGTAATTTAGCTGTTTAGCCTATGCCCTGAATATTAAAAAAGGTGCCTAAGCACCTTTCATTAATGTGTGTTACTCAGTCAAGCCTGCTGGCGGCTCAGCATAAGCGTCTTCACCGGTGTTTACATCAACTAACTCGTAACCACGGGCTTTGCGCATCACTTTAAGTACGGGTTTTTCAAATGCGGTTTTTAAGCGCTCAGCATCATCTTTTAGTTCATCTAACGAAGTACCAAACGGCGCTGCCCCCGTTTCTGACCAGTTAGTTACTTTACCATTTAGGTTATATTCCACTTCATGTATTTGATATTGCGCCGCTTCATCTTTGGTTGCTTCACAAAAAATTACACGGTAATTCCAAAATCCAGCCATTACTTTTTCTCTTTAATAAACATATGAGCGCTACTTTAGCAGCTCTACAAAAATAAAAAAGCCTGCACTAGGCAGGCTTTTATCAATAATTACAATTTAACGTTAAATTTATCGATTAGAAAAAGTTAACTTTAAATTCAGCACCAATGTAACGCTCTTCGTTAACCATTGCTGTGTTGTTGTTGAAATCAACACCACCAATTGCTTGTTGCTCGTCAAATAGGTTACGCACGAATGCTGATACTTCATATTCGTAGTCGCCTTGTGCCCATGCATAACCAGCACGTAGACCTACTTCTGTTAGTGGCTTACCTTCAAACTCAACTGATTCATATAAGAAAAAGTCAATTTCACTGCGGTACGACACATCAGCGTAAGTGAAGAATTCACCTTCAGCGAGTTCTTTAGTGTAACGAAGTGTGATGTTAGAGATCCACTCTGGAGCATGCGGTAAGCTGTTACCATCAAGCATAGCTTGACCATTGATGATTGGATCTAAAAGCTCCAATCGACTTGGTGCAGCAATACTAAGAGTATCGTCTTTAAGCTCAGTTTTGTTGTAGCTTAAATTAAACGTAGCATTTAGTTCATCACTTAACACCCACTCAGAATCAAGCTCAAAACCGTAGCCAGTTGTTTTATCAGCATTTAATAAACGGTTAAAGTTAGCACCACCACCTACAGCTGTTAGCTGTTGGTCGTCCATGGTGTAATAAAATATCGTTGCGTTAACACGGCCTTGACCATCTAACACATCAGATTTAATACCTGTCTCGTATGACGTAACAGTCTCTGAATCAGCAACGGTTACTTCACTACCAAATAAGATACGACCTTGAAGACTCGGTGCGCGGAAACTGTTAGCAATGCGGCCATACCAATTTACATCATCATTGATTTTATAGTTAGCTGATAAGTCCCAGCTTACGTGATCATCACTTACATCACGCTCAATAAATAATGGAGCACCTGCCTCACCTGGTAATGGACCAAATGTACGATTTGCTGAGAACTCTTTCTCATCATCTGAATAACGAAGGCCCGCGGTTACTTTCAAATCATCAGTAATGGTGTAATCAACTGAGCCGAATACTGCCCACGCTTTAGTGTCTTGCTGCTGACTAACAAACCCATTCAATACGCCATTATTGGCTGTATCATAGCTAAAGTTTTCAATTGTTAATGCTTCGTCGAAGTAAAAAACACCCACTTGATAGTTAACATCACCGGCAAAGTTACTTGATAAGCGAAGTTCTTGTGTATATTGGTCTTGGTCTGGAATACCATCAGCACTTTCTGAAGAAAAAGGAGTAGAACCTGGACCCATATAACCAGGAATACCAGATGAATCAAAACCACCATCGATGTCAGCACGAGAGTAAATTTCTGCACTTTCCCAACCAGAGATTGACGTTAATGTATGGTTAGCTAAGTCCCACTCAAGCTTAAGGCTTGCACCTTGCGATTCCACTTGCTGCGTCGCACGAGATGCGGCATCGTGATACACCACGTCATTTTCAAAACCATCAACTAAATCGTTAGTACCAGGCTTGATAGTATTGGCACGAAAGGCAATTGGAGAGCCATCTAAATCACGAACATGGTAGTTTAATAATCCAGTGAAATCATCACCTTCATATAAAAATTGAATACGGGCTGCTTGTTCAGTGTAACCACCTAAGGCATCTTTTTGCTCAAAACCTGGTGCACGATTATCAATGTAATCGTCTTTATCTTGCCAAAGTACTGAAACACGCGTTGATAAACGGTCTGTTAATGAACCACCAACAGCACCTTCAAAATCAACAGCACCACGACTACCGTAAGATACAGAGCCATAGCCTTCAAATTCTTGACTTGGTTTTACGGTATCAAATTTAACTAGACCAGCCGGTGTATTACGACCAAATAATGTACCTTGAGGACCACGAAGCACTTCAACACGTGCTACGTCAAATACAGGAAAACCTTTTAAGATTGCGTTTTCTTGTACAATTTCATCAACCACAAGCGACACTGGTTGCGAAGCATTCAAATCGAAATCAGTATTACCTAAACCACGTACATAAAAGCGTGGGAATGAACGGCCAAATGAAGATTCAATAGATAAACTTGGGATTTTCGCATTCATAAAACGAATATCCATACCAGCTGAGCTGTAAGCATCTAAACTGTCGCCTTGCAGGGCTGAAACAGCAACAGGTACTTCTTGAGCGTTTTCTACTCGTTTACGAGCAGTTACTTGAATAACTTCTAGTTGGTTCTTCTTAGCAGTAGTTTCTTGCTCAGCAGCTACAGCTGAAATTGAAGTACCTGCTACGGCAGAGAACAACGTTGCATTGATAAGGGTTGCTAACGTAGATCTTTTCATTGCTTTCATGTCGGGGTTAACCTTTTTAGTGCACTCTTGTTCAACGGTTGATGTGTTGCGCAATTAAATAATTACGGATTCAGTCAATTTTTCGCGACTTGCTCTATGCGGCGCGGACCTTATTACCGAGAGTACAAAAACGGCATAAATAAGGCTGACTGAATGCGCGAGATTATACCATGCTGTAATTAATTTACCGCATACTGAGCGTTAAAAATATAAACTTATTTTTAACACTTAAGCGCACTATCCCGACTTTTAGTGTACTTTTAGCAACTAAACAGCCAAAAAGCGGACATATGTCCTTACAATGAATTGTTAAAAAATATAGCTAAATAAAGCGGTACTTTCTAGATACTACTTTTTCACTAAAGAACGCGTCAGTGCAATTTCACCATCAATATGAATATCTCGCTGCGGGAATGCAATCACCACATCGTGTTGTTCAAACACTTCATAAATACTAAAGCGAATATCACTGCGCACTTGTCTTAAGCGAGTTTCAGATTCAGCGCACACCCAAAAAATAGCATTAAAGACCAGCGAGCTGTCGGCAAAGTCATCAAACAATACGGTTGATTGAGGCGTTGCCAATATTGCCTCATGTTCATCTAATACTTGCTGAATTAACTTTTTAACCAGTAATACATCAGAGCCATAAGCTACGCCTACGCTCACAGATGAGCGCGCATTACCGTCAATAAGCGTCCAGTTGGTTACAGTGTTTTCTAATAACTGGCTATTGGGTATTAGCATATGAACACCGTCGTTCCTGCGAATACGAGTAGAGCGAGTATTAATGGTTTCAACCACCCCTTTTGCAGTGCCAACCTCTAAAAAGTCACCAATACGGATTGGCCGCTCCCACATTAATATCCAGCCACTAATAAAGTTATTAATAATATTTTGTGCACCGAACCCTACACCAATGGCAATAGCACCCGATACAAAGGCAAATGCGGTTAGTGGAATGTTGAGCACCTCAAGGGAGGTAAAAAGTAAAATCGCAATACTTAAAATAAAATAAAAACGCGTGAATAAATGTACTGCATCTGGGCTCATTTTTCGTGCAAGTAATGACTTTTTAATTAACTTGCCAATCTGAGTCACCACAACCCACATAGTAAACAAAATTAGCGGCACTTGAATTACTTTTGCCACGGTAATGTGAATGTCGTTGTAGCTAAACAATACGAAGGCGAGAATGTGATTAATTTGTTCTAAGTTCATTGATTTTCCATGTGTAAGGTCGCACACAAACGATTATTTTTATGCGCTAATAATACCCCAAGTTTAGCATGCGGTTAGCTTAAATACGCAGCAACAAATTTAAAGCTAATTGCATAATTGCTGTATTTTTCTACTTTTTTATTTACATACCGAGTTTTTATCACCTAATTTGCGTTTAAATCCCGCTTTAAATCGATAAACTTTGTTGTATATAAGTCAAAATTTGGTAAGTTAACTGGGTTTTCGACTCGAAAAGCCTATTTCGGCTACTATTTTTTATGGAGTTATTATGCGTAAAACACTGATTGCCACTACGATTGCTAGTGCACTTTTATTATCTGCCTGTTCTTCTGAAAGCACCCAAGAAACAAAACAACAAAGCACAGCACAAGTTCAAGACATTAACGCAAGCAATGTGTTGTTCAAACCAAGTCCACTTCAATACATGGCACCTGAGTTTGATAAGTTTGGTACGACTGAATACGAAGCCGCATTTGATGCAGGGATTGCACAGCACAATGCAGAAATATTGGCAATTGCCAACAACCCAGCGCCAGCCACTTTTGAAAACACTTTAGTTGAAATGGAACTGGCAGGCGAGCTACTAAACCGCGCATCAGCTGCGTTTTATAACTTATCTGGCCTTATCTCAAACGATGAATACCAACGTATTGATAAAAAAATGGCGCCAGTTTTCTCGGCTCACTCTGATGACATTTATTTAAATGGTGCATTGTTTAAACGTGTACAAACGGTATACGACAATAAAGATAAGTTAAGCGCTGAAGATCAACGCCTAGTCGATTTTTACTACAAACAGTTTGTAAAAGCCGGTGCAAAATTAAACGATGCTGAAAAAGCAAAAATGCGTGAAATCAACGCAGAGCTTGCAAAACTATCAACTGAGTTTTCTCAAAACGTATTAAAATCGTTTAAAGAAGATGTCATTTTAGTAACAGATAAAAGCAAATTAGCGGGTTTATCTGAAGGTGAAATTGCCGGTCTTGCAGCCGCTGCTGAAAAAGCAGGCAAAGATGGCTACATGATCACCTTAGTGAACACCACGCAACAACCTATTTTAGCAAGCCTTGAAAATCGCGAACTACGTGAGCAAATTTTTAAAGCATCAACCAATCGTGCTGCTAAAACAAATGGCCCTATCATTATTAAAGAAACTAACCTGCGCGCACAAAAAGCAGAACTGTTAGGCTTTAAAGATTGGGCTTCTTATGTAATGACTTCACGCATGGCGCAAACTACTGATAACGTGTACGGCATTTTAGATGACTTAGCGCCAAAAGCCGTTGAAAAAGCGAAAGCAGAAGCACAAGCAATTCAAAAAGTAATTAATGATTCGGGTGAAAACTTTGAACTTAAACCATGGGATTGGTCTTTCTACGCAGAAAAAGTACGCGCTGAAAAATACGACCTAGATCCAGCCTTAGTTAAGCCTTATTTTGAAATGCAGTCGGTTATCCATAACGGCCTGTTCTTCGCTATGGAAAAACTTTACGGTATTACCTTTAAAGAGCGTAAAGACCTGCCGGTTTACCACGACGATGTAATGGCATTTGAAGTATTTAACGCCGATGGCAGCGCCATTGGTTTATTTTACATGGACCCATATGCACGTGAAGGTAAGCGTGGCGGTGCATGGATGAGTGCATACGTAAGCCAAAGCGGCTTAAAAGGCACTAAACCTGTTATTTACAACGCACAAAACATTCCAAAGCCGGCTGAAGGCGAGCCAACACTCATGACGTTTGATGAAGTATCAACTATGTTCCACGAGTTTGGTCATGCGGCACACGGTTTATTCTCTGACGTTAAATACCCAAGCCTGGCAGGTACTGCAACAGCACGTGACTTTGTTGAATTTCCATCACAAGCACACGAAGATTGGATGATTGAACCAACGGTACTTGCTAACTACGCTAAACATTACAAAACTGGAGAGCCAATTCCTCAAGCACTACTTGATAAAGTACTTGAGTCGCAAAAGTTCAACCAAGGTTTTGGTACCACTGAATATTTAGCAGCAGCACTACTGGATATGGAATGGCACTCATTTGGTTCTGATAAGAAAGTAACTGACGTACAGCAGTTTGAAAGTGACGCATTAAAGGCACATGGTATTGATTACTACCCTGTTCCACCGCGTTATAAATCAAACTACTTTAGCCATACGTTTGCAGGTGGTTACTCAGCGGGTTACTACGCTTACCTGTGGACTGAAGTATTTGCAGCCGATGCGTTTGCTCACATGGAAAACAACGGTGGCTTAACGCGCGAAAATGGCGATAAGTTCCGTAAAGAGATCCTATCAAAAGGTAATAGCCGTGACTTAATGCAAAGCTACATTGAGTTTAGAGGCCAAAAACCAACCACTGACGCCCTGCTTAAGCGCCGTGGTTTAGTTGATTAATTAATATTTTTAATCAACTGATATAAAAGCCCGCTTGCGGGCTTTTATTGTTTATAGAACAATACATAACAGATAAACTGACACCATTATTTAAGACAAGATGAGTGTTATGGGCTATTTATTTGCAGTTACCCTTCTTTGGGCGTTTTCGTTTAGTTTAATTGGTGTGTATTTAGCAGGCCAAGTTGACGCATGGTTTAGTGTGTTAATTCGTGTGGCTTTAGCAGCGTTAGTATTTTTGCCTTTTTTAAAGAAAACCCCCACCCCGCTTGCATGTAAACTCATGCTGATAGGCGCACTGCAACTGGGGGTTATGTATGGCTTTTATTACCACTCATTTTTGTTTTTAAGTGTGCCTGAGGTGCTGTTATTTACTGTAATGACCCCGCTTTACATTACGCTTTTAAACGATGCGCTAAATAAACAGTTTAATCCGCAGTTTTTTATCGTTGCGTTTATTGCCGTACTAGGTGCTATTACCATTCGTTATGAAAACTTAGACAGTAACTTTTTAGTCGGATTATTACTGGTTCAAGGCGCTAATATTAGTTTTGCCATCGGCCAAGTAACCTACAAACGATTAATGCTTAATAAACAACTCGATGATAAAACCGTATTTGGTTGGTTTTTTATTGGCGCACTAATTGTTGCAAGCGCCTGTTACGCCTTATTTGGTGATCTTAACAAATTACCAAGTACCTCAACTCAATGGGGCATACTTATTTATTTAGGTATTGTGGCCTCTGGTTTAGGCTACTTTATGTGGAATAAAGGCGCGACGCTTGTCAATGTTGGTGCGCTGGCGGTGATGAACAACTTACTTATTCCTGCCGGTATAATTGTTAATGTGCTTATTTGGAATCGAGACGCTGACCTACTTAGATTAAGCATTGGCGGGGGAGTGATGCTAGTTGCCTTAGTGGTAAACCAAATAATAACTAAATCAGCAAATTAATCACTCTGTAGTGAAATTGTCATTAATAATTAGTAAGGTAGCGTCCACTTTTATTTTTAAGGACAAATAATGAAGCGCATACCTTTTCTGACAACTTTTTTATTATTAAGCTCACTTACTGGCTGTGATGACGATGTAAAAATAGTCGAAAAAGAAGTGGTTGTTACCAACACTAACGTTGAAATTGTTGAAGTACCTACCCCGGTTATTGTTGAAGTAGCTCAAGGCACCAATACGCAACTAGGTACTCGCCCCGACTACTTAATTGACGATATGGCTGACAGCGCACTAAAAACAAAATTAGAATCGTGCAAAGAAGGTCCTTTTTATCGTACTGATTTTTCAATTGGTCACCGCGGTGCTCCAATGCAATACCCAGAACACACTAAAGAATCTTATATTGCAGCCGCTCGCATGGGAGCAGGTGTTGTCGAATGCGATGTCACCTTTACCAATGATAAAGAGCTAGTATGTCGTCATTCTCAGTGCGACTTGCACACCACCACCAATATTTTAGCCATTCCAACATTGGCTGCTAAATGTAGTGAGCCATTTACCCCTGCAAACTCTAACAGTGGCACGCCTGCTTCAGCTAAATGTTGTACCAGTGATATTAGTTTGGCAGAATTTTTAACTCTTGAGGGCAAGATGGATGGCGCAAACACCAGTGCCACCAATGTTAGCGATTACATGAAAGGTACACCCAGTTGGCGCACTGACTTATACGCCACCTCTGGCACACTCATGACCCACAAACAAAGTATTGCACTCTTTAAAGAGCTGGGAGTAAAAATGACCCCAGAGCTTAAATCCCCTCAAGTGAGTATGCCCTTTAACGGTATGACCCAAACGCAATACGCACAAAAAATGCTGAATGAATACACGCAAATGGAAGTACCCGCTTCGCGAGTGTATCCGCAATCATTTAATTTAGCTGACGTAAAATATTGGATTAATACTAATCCTGAATTTGCAGCGCAGAGTGTCTATTTAGATGGGCGCGACAGCAATGCAGGGTTTGATCCAAACAACGCTGCAACATGGCAGCCATCTATGGCAGAGCTCGTAAACGACGGCGTTAAAATTATTGCGCCACCCATATGGATGCTATTAAGCATAGATAACAACAGTAATATTGTCCCCTCACAGTATGCTATTGATGCTAAAGCCGCGGGGCTTAATATTATTGCGTGGAGTCTTGAGCGCTCAGGCCCTCTAAATCAAGGTGGCGGTTATTATTATCAGTCAATTAGTGATGTTATAGATAACGATGGCGATATGTTCACTGTGGTTGATGTGTTAGCGCAAGACGTAGGTGTAATGGGTATCTTTTCCGATTGGCCAGCAACCGTAAGTTACTATGCTAGCTGTAATAACATGCCTGCAAGTATTTAGACTTTAAGGCGTGTTTATTTTATCGCGCTCAGTTACCATATATTTTATATATTATTTAATTGAGCGCTTTTATGATCATCCAACACCACCATGCTGACTTGCCTACCCCAACGGGGTTAATGCGCACTACAGTTTATCGCCCACACGCTCACGGGCAATTCCCAGCCATTATTTTTTACTCTGAGATTTTTCAGCAAACCGCGCCTATTGCTCGCAGCGCCGCTATTTTAGCAAGCCATGGTTTTGTGGTACTTGTGCCAGAAGTTTTTCATGAGCTTAACCCTATCGGGACAGTGCTTGCTTATGACGATGCGGGTAAAGATAAAGGCAATAAAGATAAATGGGCAAAACCGCTTGAATCCCACGACAGCGATACCCAAGCGTTAATCGACTTTGTGCAAACACACGATTATTGTACTGGCTCTGTGGGTGCAATGGGTGTTTGTATTGGTGGGCATTTAGCTTATAGGGCCGCATTAAACCCCGCAATAAAAGCCGCTTTTTGCTTATATGCCACTGATATTCATAGCGATACTCTTCCCGCACATAAAGGGAATAATTCATTTGAACGTATGGCCGATATACAAGGTGAAATCCACTTTATTTGGGGAAAACAAGACCCTCATGTGCCACAACAAGGTCGCGACAAAATTTATCAACAAGCGGTTAGTACGGGTATTAATTACCAATGGCAAGAAGTGAACGCGCAACATGCCTTTATGCGTGATGAAGGCGAGCGGTACGACGCAGCACTTGCTATCACCATGTATCAACAAGCCGTTGCTTTGTTTAACCGAGTGCTTTAAGCGCTATTATTTAAGCATACCTAATGCGGTATGTTGCTTTACAAAATACGCTTTTAAATAATCAATAAACAAACGCAGTTTTTTAGAGCCCGCCGCCCCAGGCGGGAACACCCCATAAAGCTCAATGTCTTTGCTTTTATAATCATCAAGTATAATTTGCAGCAAACCCGCTTGTACTTTTGGCCATGCATCGTAAAGTGGAATACGGCCAAGACCATGCCCCGCCTCTACAAACGCAGTGCGTGCAGCAGCGTTATTGGTGCTTAAACTACCTTGCATTGTAATATCGACCTTTTTGCCTTCTTTTTGTAAGGTCAGCGTTTTACTACCTAATTGATAAACCACCCACTGATGCTTTACCAACTCATCGGGTGTAGTGGGTTTGCCAAAATGCGCAAAATAATCGGGCGCACCACAAATACACGTGCTCATAGTAGTGAGCTTAGTGGCTTGTAAGTTCGAATCGCGCAGTGCAACCCCTCTAATCGCAAAATCAAACCCGTGCTTAATAATATCCACAACGTCATCCGTGAGCTGTAAATCTATATCAATTTTAGGGTACTGGCGCTTAAAGGTATTTATTGCCGGTACAATCAACTGCATCCCCACATTTACGGGGCAGCTTATTTTTAATAGCCCTTGGGGTTCGCTTTTTATATTTTCTATTTGCTGATTAGCGGCATTAGCTTGCTCTGTAATAACACGGCAACGCTCATAATAGGCCATTCCGGCTTCGGTTAGCGCCATGGTGCGGGTAGAACGGTTAAGTAGCGTCACTTCGAGCTGTGTTTCTAATTTTTTTAAGTGATAACTCGCTACAGCACGGGTCAGCCCTAATTGTTTTGCCGCTGCAGTTAAGCTGCCCTGCTCTACAATTTGTGCAAATACCACCATGCTTTTTAACTGTTCAAACGAGACTTTCATAGGTGCTCCAATGCGGTTTTAACTTCAACCCTCTTATTGTATCAATTATTGAATCAATTAAGTTAAATTTATCATCGTTGTTTAAAGCTCTCTTAGTGCATATAGTATTTATCAAGCAAGATTAATTAATTTAAATCATCATAAGGAATACCTTACATGGCTAAAAAAATACTAATGGTTCTTACATCACATGCAGAGCTTGGTAACACAGGCGAAAAAACTGGTTTTTGGGTAGAAGAATTTGCAGCCCCTTATTACGCATTTGTTGATGCAGGTATTAAAGTAACATTGGCTTCTCCAAACGGCGGTCAGCCACCGATTGACCCAACTAGTACACTTGCTGATTTTCAAACTGAGGCAACCAAACGTTACGATGCAGACAGTGGTGCACAAACACTGATGGCAAATACCAAAGTTTTAAGCGAAGTAAACTCTTCTGATTACGACGCCGTATTTTACCCTGGTGGTCACGGCCCTTTATGGGATTTAGTCGATAACACCGATTCAGTATCGCTCATTGAAAGCTTTATTAAAGAGCAAAAACCAGTCGCTGGCGTGTGTCATGCAAGTGCGGTATTTTTAAATGTTAAAGACGCTGATGGCAATGCATTAGTCGCCGGTAAAAAAGTAACGGGCTTTACTAACAGCGAAGAAGCTGCTGTACAACTTACTGACATTGTTCCATTTTTAGTTGAAGACGAACTTATCAAAAAAGGTGGCGATTACCAAAAAACCGACGATTGGGGCGTGCTTGCTCTTGAAGATGGTTTATTGATCACCGGTCAAAACCCGGCAAGCTCAGAACTTGCAGCTAAAAAGCTATTAACTAAACTAGGTTAATAGCAGCCAACAACTCAAATCAGCACAGCATTTTATGCTGTGCTTTTTTAATTGCTTTTCATTACCTTATACAATTCCTATACTGGCAACACTTTCGGTAAATTAGGATCACACTATGGCCACTAAACCAAACACGCTTTCACTTATTACCAGTACCCGTTTTGCTATTTTTAGCATTATTATTATTTGTTTTGTATTGCAGCTTATTAATAGCCTACCTGGCATTAATTTAAACGGTTTAGGTATTTATCCAAGAAGTATTCAAGGGTTGGTTGGTATTCTTTGTGCTCCCTTTTTACACGGTAGCTGGTGGCATTTTGCCAGTAATATGTTGCCATTTGCTGTATTAAGCTGGTTAATTTGCCAGTACAGCGTACAGCGCTTTTATAGTGTATTTATATTCACCGCTTTAGTAGGTGGCTTATTCGTTTGGATGTTTGCCCGCAGTAATATTCATGTGGGTCTAAGCGGTGTCATCTATGGTTTGTGGGGATTTATTTTATGCTATGGCATTGTAAGGCGTTCATTTAAATCGATTTCCATCGCTGTTATCGTAGCATTTTTATACAGTGGCTTTATCTGGGGCGTATTACCGCAGCGTTTTCATATCTCGTTTGAGAGCCATTTTTTTGGTGCATTAAGTGGATTGTTTTTAGGTTATAAACTAGCAAAAGCAGATAAATTAAAAAATCAGCAAGCAACAACTAAAACACGCGTTTAATATAGATAGAGGTTATTTATGAGTGAAAACAACGAATACATCCCGCCTAAAGTATGGACATGGGACAGTGAAAGTGGTGGTAAATTTGCTAGTATAAATCGCCCCATTGCAGGCGCTACTCATGACAAAACATTACCGATTGGCGAACATCTATTTCAGCTTTATTCGCTGGCAACACCCAATGGCCAAAAAGTTAGTATTATGTTTGAAGAGCTTTTAGAGCTTGGCTTAACCGATGCCGAATACGATGCGTATTTAATTAATATTGGTGAAGGCGATCAGTTTGGCTCTGACTTTGTTGATATAAACCCGAACTCAAAAATACCCGCGCTGATGGATCATTCAACCACACCGCCAACACGCATATTTGAGTCAGGTGCTATTTTACAATACTTAGGCGAAAAATTTGATGCCTTTATTCCTAATGATCTCAAAGCCAAAACAGAGTGTCGTAACTGGCTATTTTGGCAAATGGGCTCAGCACCTTACTTAGGCGGTGGGTTTGGCCACTTTTACAGTTATGCACCGAGTAAAATGCAATACCCGATTGACCGCTTTACCATGGAAACTAAGCGCCAGCTTGATGTACTAAACCGCCATTTAAGTGACAATGAATACATGGCAGGCAGTGAATATTCAATTGCCGACATTGCTATTTGGCCGTGGTATGGCTCACTGGTTTTAGGTGACCTATACGACGCGGCAGAGTTTTTAGATGTTGCATCTTATACCCATGTGGTTCGTTGGGCTAAACAAGTGGCTGCACGCCCAGGCGTAAAACGAGGTCGTCGCGTTAATCGTACGTGGGGCCCGGAAGAAGAGCAAATGGCAGAGCGCCACACGGCTCAAGACTTTAAATAAAAGTCAAAACAGTTCAATAAGCCAGCTGCTTAGCTGGCTTTTTTATGTCCATTAATAAAAAATATGAATCATATTTCAGTTTTATATTTTATAAAAAATTAAATAATTTCCTTTTAAAACAGGAAAACACGCCAAAATGGACTAACTTTAATAAAAATTACTAATATAAAGTTTATTATGCAATCTTTGGTTTGTGTACTCCTCTTAAGTGTACTTTATATTGCAGCATTTCCTTTAAGTGCACGCAGCGAAGATGTAAAAACATTAACGCTCTACCATGACTCAGACTATTCAAACCATTACGAATCGGCCTATGCAATGAAGATGGGGGTGCTGACTGCTTTAGCAGAGATTAATAATAACGTACAAGATTATCAGCTCACACTGATTGAAAAAGACAACCGAGGTAATGCGAATCGCAGCTTATTGCACATGCAGCAGTTTCTAAAAGACCCCAATGCACTGGTTTTTATTGGTGGATTGCACTCCCCGCCATATATAAAAAACAGAGAGTTCATCAATAAAAACAAACTATTACTATTACTGCCTTGGGCTGCCGGAGGGTCTATTACGCGCTACCCTAGTGATGATAACTGGGTATTTAGGCTCTCGGTAGATGATACAAAAGCCGGTTATAGAATGGCCCAATTTGCAACGCAAACTCTAAATTGCAAAAATCCGCTCTTACTTTTAGAAGACACGCCATGGGGAAAATCAAACAACAACACCATGCTTGAGGCCTTTGGTGATATAAAACCACAAGTAGAATGGTTTAACTGGAACACAAAAATAAATAACGCCAAATTAATGCTGCATCAAATAAAAAATACACCTGCAGAGTGTATTTTATTTGTTGGAAATGCCATTGAGGGGGCTGTATTTATAAATGCGATGGCAAGTTTTACCAAAAATGAGCGCCTTCCTATTGTTAGTCATTGGGGAATAACGGGTGGGGATTTTTTTGCCAACGTTGAGCAAGCCATAAAATCAAACTTGAGCTTACATTTTATACAAAGCTGTTTTTCATTTTTAAAAACGCCGCAAACCGCTTTAACTAAAAATGTTATAGCACAAAGCTTATCCCTCAAGCCTACCCCTGTAGCACCCACTGAGTTAATTTCTCCGGCTGGATTTATTCATGCCTACGACTTAACAAAACTATTGTTACAGGGCATATCACAAATAACTTTAACCGATAATACAGAGCACAACAGAGCAAAAATCAAACATGCACTTGAAAACTTAACCATGCCAGTTAATGGCTTAATAAAACAATACCAACGTCCTTTTGCTGTTTGGTCAGCTAATAATATTGATGCCCACGAAGCACTTGGTTTTGACGATTTATGCATGGCAAATTATCAGCCAGATGGAAAAATACACATTATCGAAAACCCAATAGGCAATGTTGAGTAATGCGAGCATTAATAAATAAAAAACTTAAGCTCTCAACAAATAATGCTTTTTATACTTTTTTAGCATTGAGCTTAATATTATCAGTGACTATTTCTTTACTGTTTGTTGGTCATCGCGCAAATACAGCTATTTATGATTTGCAAAGTAAAAGTCTTGAGATTGAATCTAAACTCACCACCAGCTACCTCACACTATTTTTAGAAACAAGAACACAAATTCTTAATGACCTTGCTCGTCAACCTATTTTATCTAACGCCATAATGGGGTCAGACACCTCAAAAGCGCTACTCCAAGATTACCTTTTTCAATATAAAATAATGGGTAGCACCGAAAAAATAACGATTATAAACGTATTAAAAGAGGTGGTTTTTAGTAACGACCCTTCGATTAACGAGCTGAGTATAATTGAGCAACCATGGATAAATAGCTTACTTGAAGAGCAAACAGAAAAGGCGGTGATATTAAATAAGCCAACCAATACCGACCTATTCACCATTGCGGTGCCTATAAAATATAATAACTTTACTGAGGGCGTGCTTATGGTGCAATTTAATACGCCAATGACCCAGTTACTACCGACCGACTTTGACCGTGAAAGCCATGGACTGACTTTAGCAGGCCCATGGGTTTATTATTCTAATTTAAATCAAGATGACGAGTATGTCAGTATTAACCAAAACCTCATTGGCAATACAGATATAACATTAAACTACTACATTACTGCCAATTTAATTGCTGCTAAAACTACTCGCTTCATAATCGATATTGCTATATCAATTATTGTAAGTATGGCTTTATCGTCGTTATTCCTGTTTGTATTTGGTCGGCACTTACTACTAAACCCGTTTAAGCTTTTAGAATCCTCAAGAGAAGCGATAAAGCAAAGTGAAGCGCGTTACGAACTGGCGGTTAAGGGCAGTAATGATGGTATTTGGGATTGGGATATTGTTACAAATGAAGTATATTTTTCTCCCCGTATTAGCGTATTGCTTGGCTACGACGAAAACGATAAAAACGCTTTGCCTCACTGTGCTGATGCACTTTATAAGTTACTTCACCCTGATGATATAACCAAGCATAAAAAGCAAATAGCAAATCACTTAATTAGCAACATTCCCTTTAATTACGATTATAGATTAAAGACTAAATCAGGCGCTTATCGTTATTTTACAGTAAAAGGGATGGCACTGCGCAATGAGCATAATAAAGCAATTAGAATGGCAGGCTCTGTAACTGACATTACTGAGCAAAAACGTTCTCAAAAAGCATTAAAACAAGCAAAAGAGCAAAATGATTTATTAGCGCAGGCAATCGAATCGTGTAATGTGGGTATTTCTATAGCCGATGCGAGTGTGCAAGGCTTTCCTTTAGTCTTTTTAAACTCTGAATTTGAAAAAATAACAGGCTATAGTAAAGAGGAAATGCTAGGAATAAATTGCAGCTTACTTCAAGGGCCAAACACCGATAAGAACGCAATAGATATTATTACTAATGCAATAAAAACATTAAAAACTCAACGTATAGAAATACTAAATTATAAAAAAGATGGCACGGAATTTTGGAATAGCCTACAAATCTCGCCTGTTTTTAACGAGCAGCAACAACTCACAGCTTACGTGGGAATTCAGCAAGATATCACTGAGCAAAAAGCAGCGAATCAATTATTAATTGAAGCAAAAGCGGCGGCTGAACAGGCTAACATTGCCAAAAGCGAGTTTTTAGCAGCAATGAGTCATGAAATTCGCACGCCTATGAATGGCGTATTAGGCATGCTTAATTTGATTTTAGATAGCTCATTAAATGAAAAACAACACCATCAGGTAAGCATTGCACTCAATAGTGCAAACTCCTTATTAAATATTATTAACGATATTTTAGACTTTTCAAAAGTAGATGCCGGTAAGCTTGAGCTTGAGGAGTTAGAGTTTAACCTTTGTAACATGCTCGACGATTTTATCGAAACAATAGCAATTCATGCCCACAGTAAAAATATTCCGTTAATGCTAGATATAGAGCACCTTGAATACGCTTTTGTCATTGGTGACGCCGGACGCCTCAAACAAATTTTAACAAACTTAGTAAATAATGCGCTTAAATTTACTCATAAAGGTGAAGTGCAAGTTATTGCTAAACTCACACCGATTAACAATAATCAAATGCGTTTTAACTGCCAAGTAATAGACTCTGGGATTGGTATTTCTGCAGCCCAACAAGCCAAGCTATTTAAATCATTCTCTCAAGTTGACTCTTCAACAACACGAAAATATGGAGGCACGGGCTTGGGCTTAGCGATTGTTAAAAAGTTATGCCACCTAATGGAAGGTGATATACAGGTACAATCTAAAGAAAATAAGGGCAGTAACTTTAGCTTTAATGTTGTTCTAAAACGCAGTAAAAACCCACAAAAAGTATTACCCCCTGTAGATATGTCATCGTTAAATATTTTAATTGTGTGCAGCAATCAAACTCAATCTTCTATCTTACACAAGCAGTTTACTAAATGGGGAGCAACAGCCGTAATCAGCCCATCCGCAAAGCAGGCTGTGCAAATATGTCAGCAATATATCGAAAAACAAAACCTTTGTTTTGATTTAATTATGATTGATATGCAGCTAAGTGACGGCGATGCTTTAACCTTAAGTAAAACCCTTGATAAAGAAGTAGATCTTATGGCTGCGCATGTTGTTTTAATGACCACGGGTGAGCTAAATAAACAGCGCGATTTATATCAAGCGTCTCGGTTTTCAGCCATTGTTACAAAGCCCATAATCACACAAAATCTTTTTAAGATGCTATCGACCTGCTTTAGCGATAAACAGCATAGTAATAGCAGCCTCATTACTGAGGATTTATCTGACACTCAGCCTTTGTCGAGCGATGATATTGTGTGGGACAAAAACATTCGTATTTTACTGGTTGAAGATAACAACATTAATCAAATCGTCGCCTCTACCACGCTTAAAAAAATAGGAATTAATAGCATTGATATTGCAGAAAATGGCCAGCACGCGCTCGAATATTTAAAACAAACAACTTCCCATAACCCGTACTCACTCATTTTAATGGATTGCCAAATGCCAGTGATGGATGGTTACCAAGCCACAACCCATATAAGAGTAAATGAAGCTGGAAGTAAAAATCCCCCAATTACTATTATTGCTATGACAGCAAACGCTATGGTGGGCGATAAAGCTAAGTGCTTACAGGTTGGAATGAACGACTATATTTCTAAGCCCATTGCGCAAGACATATTATTTAAAAAACTTCTAAAGTGGTTGCCATATGAGCTTAAAAACAATGAGTAAAGTAGATATGTTAACCATATCATCTTAATATATATAAATATTTGTACTTATACAGCGGTAAAATAGAGTGAAAAAACTAACAAAAGAGCAAATTTATAAACGCTTAAATAACGAAGAAGATGCTCGCGCGTGTAAGGCCATTGACGATAACGCATGCCAAGAAGTCCCCGGTAATTTTATTACTTTACTGCTAAGCCAACTGTTTAGTAAGTTTGCTGATGCGCTACTCAATCCCAAAATAACGCTGCCGTGGTTAATGCAAAGCTTAAACGTGCCAGCGAGTTTTATTGCTTGGCTAGTACCTATTAGAGAGTCGGGTTCACTGCTGCCACAGTTAGCTATTGCTGGCTTTATCCGCCAATTGCCTATTCGTAAATGGGTGTGGGTTATTGGCGCTATTGTGCAGTCTTTATGTATTTTGGCTATGGTTGGTGTCGCGTTTACACTTGAGGGCAAGCTTGCGGGTTACGCCATTATTGGTTTATTAATTTTATTTAGCTTAGCTAGAGGGTTTAACTCGGTGGCCGCAAAAGATGTGCTTGGAAAAGTTATTCCTAAGCAACAGCGCGGTAATATTAGTGGCTTAGCTGCCAGTATTGCCGGTTTTGCCACCTTAACGTTTGGCTTGCTCATGTGGTTTTTTTCACAACAAAAAGATCAAAACACCGTCATTATAGCCTTAGCACTCGGTGCAATAATGTGGGTGATCGCGGCTTTTTTTTACAGCCAAATAAATGAATATAAAGGGGCAACCGATGGCGGTGAAAATGGCTTGCTGCATGCGTTTTCTAAACTTAAGCTGCTTTATAAAGATAAACAATTTGCCCATTTTGTTGTTACCCGTGCGCTACTTTTATGCTCAGCTCTAAGTGCCCCTTTTTATATAGTTTTAGCCAGTAAACAGTCTTTTGAATTTTCTCTGCTTGCCACTTTTATTGCCGTTTCTGGCTTTGCTAGTTTAGTCTCGGCGCCTATTTGGGGCAGGCTCAGTGATTTATCTAGCCAGCGTGTTTTAGTGCTTAGCGCTATATTAGTCACATTTAATGGCTTAGCCGTATTTGTTATTGCCACTTGGTATAGCGCACTACTGCTAAATTGGTGGGTTATGCCTATATTGTATTTTTTACTCTCAGTTGCACACCAAGGCGTGCGTTTAGGGCGAAAAACTTACCTTGTTGATATGGCTGAGGGCAATAAACGCACCGATTATGTATCGGTAAGTAACACGGTAATTGGGGTGTTATTACTACTTCTGGGTAGTATAGGTTTACTCGAGGCTTTTTTATCAACCGCTGAGCTAATTTTACTTTACAGCACCCTTGGTTTTTTAGGTGCTATAAGTGCATTCTTTTTACCACAAACCGAATAATAGGTTACCAACATTGCTTTATAACTGTGGGCGCTTTAGTGCAAATTTGTCTTTCGTGGTACTAAAATAATCGCCGCCCATTTTACCCACCGCATCTAAACGCGTTGGATCAATATATCCGTTCACTAAAACGGTGTCGTCGAGAAAAATACCCACTACATCTAACAGCATCATTTGCCCACCGCTTGGCTCATCTGAAATAGTAATCACCTCTCGCAACTTACATTCATAGCGCACTTTTGACGCAGCAGCACTTGGCACACTGACTAATTGGCTGGGGGTACGCTGTATATTTGCAGCATCAAACTCACTCACGTCACGTGGATAGTTAGCGCAGCTTTGGTTCATTTGTTCAACAAGCGAATGGCTAACAATATTAACTACGCACTCTTTGGTAGCGAGTAAATTATTTAACGTATCTTTATTTGCATTATCGCGAGGGTTTACCTGCGTTACGCTTAAAACCGGCGGGTTACAACTAGCAACAGTAAAAAACGAATAAGGCGCAATATTAGCAACCCCCTCTTCACTTAACGTGCTTACCCACGCAATCGGTCTTGGGCTTATACCGCCTACTAAGTAGCTATAAACAGAGTGGTTGCTATTATCGGTTAAATCTAAAAACATGGTTTCTCACTTTTAATCTTAAAAAACTAAATCGGAAAATCGCTACGCTGCGTACAAGTTAAATAATTACTTCATAGCATTTTTAAATAATACATTGAATCCATGCGCATAAAAATAAACATAGTCTGGTTTAAACGTGACTTACGCCTAAGCGATCATCAGCCTTTAAAAAATGCGTTTAGTAACGGCCTGCCTACCCTCTTAATTTATAATTTCGAACCTTTACTACTTGACGATGCGCATTACAACGAGCGGCATTGGCGCTTTGTATATCAATCTATTTGCGACTTAAACACTCAGTTGGCTCGCTTTAACAGCCGCGTATATATATTTAATGAAGATATGCAAACCCTACTTGAATCGCTTCACTCGCAGTTTGAAATCACAAACCTCTTTAGCCACCAAGAAATAGGGCTAAACAATACCTTTGAGCGTGACATAGCAATTAAAGCCTGGTGCCAACACCATCACATTAACTGGTTAGAGTCGCCAACCGGGGCTGTGATACGTGGCAAAAGAAATCGCAGTAATTGGAACGAGCGCTGGCAACAAACCATGCAAGCACCTATTGCTATACCTAATTGGAAGCAAATAAAACCACTTACTCTTACTGATTATCAAACACCTATACTGCCGAGCGCCTACACGCAAGATAATGAACATTTTCAGCACGGGGGCCCTCGACTTGCCCGTGAAGTAATGCAAAGCTTTTTTGCTGAACGCGGTAAGGGTTATCAAAAAGGAATATCCAGCCCAAGCTTAAGCCGTACGCATTGCTCTAGGTTATCGCCCTATTTAGCGTGGGGAAATATCAGCCTGAGGCAAGTGTATCAAATGGCGATTGACGCATACCATAGCACTTCTGCTGATAAAAAAGGGTGGAAGCGCCCACTTGCCGCGTTTGTATCACGCTTGCATTGGCATTGCCATTTTATGCAAAAGTTTGAAAGCGAATGCACCATGGAATTTAAAGCGCTAAATCCGGGTTACCATGCATTTCCGTATCGTGATGACGCCCAGGTTACTAGCGATATTGAACGCTGGGCACAGGGGCAAACTGGTATTCCTATTATTGATGCCTGCATGCGCTGTTTAAAAGCCACCGGTTATATTAATTTTAGAATGCGCGCTATGCTAGTTAGCTTTGTAACGCATCATTTAAACATCAGCTGGCAACAGGCAAGTTTTCCGCTGGCTAATTACTTTTTAGACTTTGAACCGGGAATTCATTACCCACAAATTCAAATGCAAGCCTCTGTCACCGGTATTAATACCATTCGTCATTACAACCCAATAAAGCAATCGGAGGATCAAGACCCAACCGGTGCGTTTATAAAAAAATGGTGCCCTGAACTTGAAAAGCTCCCCATTGAATATTTACATCAACCTTGGGAGCAAACGCCCATGGAAGCGCTATTTAACGACTTTAAACTAGGTGAAGACTACCCTGAGCCGATGCTTGATTTAACCACCGCCTCAAAAGAAGCCCGCGAACGGCTATGGCAATACCGAGAGCGGCCCGATGTAAAACGCGCCATAGGTAAAATTCTTAAAAAACACGTAGCTCCGACTCAAAAAATCACCCGTGTAAAACGCAAAACTCGCAGTAACAGCAATAAAGAGAACACCTAATTATGGCGCACAAAAAACTTAACTTACCGCAAAAAATTTGCCCAGTATGCAATAAGCCGTTTGCGTGGCGTAAAAAGTGGCAACGAGATTGGGATAACGTTATTTATTGCTCAGAGCGGTGCAAACGCAGCAAATAGCCGCTTATAAAAACCAATACACGCATATTCGCTTTAATCTCACTTTATATCTTACATAGCTGTTATAGTGGTTAACGTTTCAACTTGTTATTCAATGCAAGTTAACACTCTACCCTCTGCCTGCTCAACATTCATTACACCTAGCACAGCTAATTAAAAGAACACCCTTTACCAAGCCTTATTTTACAGCCATGGCGTGAGCTTGCCTGTAAAACCCCTCTTTGTTTGTTAGCGATGTAGCATTATTCGTTTATAAACTCAGCATACTTTAATCAAGGATATAGCATGAGTGAATTAACTATTGGCGTAATTGGAACATCACGTAAAACAGATGAAAGACGCTACCCTATTCATCCTGCGCATTTAATGCGTATACCTGAAAAACTCAGAAAAAAAATGATTTTTGAGCAAGGTTATGGCGCGGCATTTAATATGAGCGACGAAGAAATTGCAGCACTGACAGGCGGCATTGCCACCCGCAGTGATATTTTAACCCAATTAGGCACCGTCATTATTGCCAAACCAGTGCTTGCTGATTTACAAGAACTTAAAGAAGGCGGCACAATTTGGGGCTATGTACATTGCGTACAACAACAAGCAATTACCCAAGCTGCCCTTGATAGAAAGCTTACTCTTATTGCCTTTGAAGACATGTTTGTATGGTCACCACAGGGGAATGTGGGCCGTCATACTTTTTATAAAAACAATGAAATGGCTGGTTATTGTGCGGTGTTACATGCTCTGCAACTAAAAGGCATTGATGGTCATTACGGTAATCAACGTAAAACCATTATTTTTAGTTTTGGCGCTGTTAGCCGAGGCGCTATTTATGCATTAAAAGCTCATGGTTTTAGAGATATTACAATTTGTATACAGCGCCCCGATCATGAAGTGCGTGAAGAAGTACTTGATTGTCATTATGTTAAAGTACGCCCAGGCACTGAAGGCGAAGCTCGTATGATAGTGGTTGAGCACGATGGGTCGCAGCGTCCGCTTACTGAGCTTATTAGCGAAGCTGACATTATTGTTAATGGCACCTACCAAGAAACCGCAAACCCCGTCAATTTTTTGATTGAATCTGAAGCCGATTGCTTAAAACCCAATAGCCTTATAATAGATGTAAGCTGTGATGAAGGAATGGGATTCTTTTTTGCAAAGCCAACAACATTTAAACACCCAATGTTTAGCTATAAAACCACGGATTATTACGCGGTTGATCATACCCCTAGCTACTTATGGGAAAGTGCAACGCGCTCTATTTCTGCCGCGCTCATTGTATACTTGCCAACTGTTTTAGCCGGCCCAGAGCAATGGCAAAAAGACGAAACCATTCGCCGCGCTATCAATATTGAACACGGAATAATTAAAAACAACGCTATTTTAGCGTTTCAAAACCGTGAAAGCGCCCCGCCTTATCACCTGCAAATAGCTGATATAACCTAAATTCGGGATAATAAATAATCCCAAACATAACGTGGACCTTGTTTATTAAATTATTTGGCTTCTATTTTGCAACTATCTATGTAAATAACGCTTTTTAGCTGTTTTACCATGTAGTGTTTACAAGGTATTGCAAACACTACACGGTATGACTAATTAACCTAAAAAGCCTACACCCTCAACAAGGAGAACATAATGACGATTAAAAAATCTGCAAGTTCAACATGGTCTGGTGATATTAAAAAAGGGAAAGGTTATATCTCAACGCAAAGTGGCGCATTAGATAACCAGCCGTATGGGTTTAATACCCGCTTTGAAGATAAGCCAGGATCAAACCCAGAGGAATTAGTGGGTGCAGCACATAGTGCCTGTTTTGGTATGGCTTTATCGCTGGCACTTGGTGAAGCGGGCTTTACCGCTGAGAACATAAACACCGAAGCAGTGGTTAGTTTAGATGAAGTGGATGATGGCTTTGCCGTGACGCACATTGCCCTTGAAGTAAATGCAACCATTGCAGATATTTCAAATGAGCAATTTCAAGCATTGTGCGAACAAACCAAAAAAGGCTGCCCTATCTCAAAATTATTAAATACTGAGATTTCGCTTAACGCCACACTTAAGTAAATACCTAGTGTATTAAGCTAGGCGTAAAGCGCTTAAAGCTCATGAAAAGTAAGGTTATGCGCATGTAAAAAAGCCATAACCTTATTGCTACTTTTTCATTAATCATAGAAATAAAGGCACTGTTTAATCGCGGTGAGTTACAAAAAGGTTAAACAAAAACAGTTAAATAGATTATGTAAAATATCAATACTTTGTTAGGATTAAGGGCAGGCTTAACCACACCTTATTTTGTAGGTTAAAACAAAGGGTACGATGAATGAATGATAAATCACTAAATTGCGAAAAAGTTTCTTGTAGCAATTGCGCTGATTCGAATGAACTAGATTTTGACTTTACCATGGCATTTCAGCCTATTGTAAATTGTCAAAATAATACTATTTTTGGATATGAAGCACTTGTCCGTGGTTTAAATAATGAATCGGCCTACTCTATTATTTCTCGTGTTAACGATACTAACCGCTATACGTTTGATCAGTTATGCAGAATTAAAGCGATTGCACTTGCATCAAAGCTAGGTGTAGATTCGATGCTTAGTATTAACTTTTTACCAAACGCTATCTACAAGCCAGAGCGTTGTATTCGTACCACCCTAGAAGCCGCTAAAAAGTATAACTTCCCTACAACAAATATTATGTTTGAATTTACAGAAGTCGAAAAAATAGAAGACAGCGCACATGTAAAACGTGTTGTGAGCTATTACCAAGAATTAGGCTTTAAAACAGCCACCGATGACTTTGGTTCAGGCTATTCTGGATTAAACCTATTAGCCGATTTTCAAACTGATATTATCAAGCTTGATATGGCGCTGATCAGAGATATCGACAAAGATAAAAATCGCCAGGCAATCGTAACTCACTGTTTAAACATGTTTAGCGCGCTAAATGTTACAGCTCTGGCTGAAGGCATTGAAACTGTTGAAGAATATCAGTGGTTAAAATACGCAGGTATTGAGCTAATGCAAGGTTACTTATTTGCAAAACCTGGGTTTGAATGCTTGCCAGAAGTTGATTTTCAATAGCACACCGTTGCTATAAAAAAACCGGCGTTACGGCGGTTTTTTCGTATTAGATATAGGTTATATATCCAAAATTACATATTTCCCAGCTCTATCATCATTGCGGTGTACATACGTAAATTAAGTGCTAATTGCTCAAGGGTAATAAACTCATGCTCTGAGTGCCCGGTGTAGCGTTTACCCGGCATAGATGGGCCAAACGACACGGCATTATCAAATAGCTTGGCATTTGTACCGCCCCCTATTGAAACAAAATCAGCGTTTTTATCACCCGTATAATGCTTAAAAATATCAAGTAGCTTTTGCGCATGGGGTGCGCTATCTAAAAGCATGGGCGTACCAATGTTGGTTTTAATGTTAGCTAACGTAACCTGATTAGCCGTTTGCCAATTAGCAAGCGCAGTATCAATTTGTTGTTTAAGTAACGTCTCATCTTTACCAACCGGACGGCGAGCATTGACCGCTAAAGTAAGCGCGTTACCCTCACGTTCAATAACCGTAGGCGCTACGGTCATTGGCCCCATAAAGTCATGTTCATAAGCAATTTCGCCAAACTGTTTACCGTGAATATCTAAACCAATAAGCTGATTAACAAAATCAATGAGCTGGCCATCACTATTGTTTTCAAGCTCAACGTTTTTAAATATTTCAGCTAAATAAGCAATGGCGTTAACGCCTGATTCCGGTTCAGATGAGTGGGCCGACATGCCTTTAACACTTATGGCAAGCGCGTTATTTTGCTCTGTAAAATTAAATTCAACTTGCTTAAGTGTGTTAGCTTTTGCTTTTAATTGATTAATTAATGTTTCGTTGGCGTTATGTAGTAATAGGCTGGCATCTTCAGGGATTTGACTGGCAAATGCGCCGCCGGTTACATCACTGACATACACACCTGTTTGTGGTGATGTTGCATCAAATGTTGGCGCAATTAAGCTCCAGCCTTTTTCAGCAACCACTACAGGGTATGAGGCATCAATGGTTACCGCATACTTTGGTTGCTGATAAGTTTTCATAAACTCAGTTAACGGCCCCCAGTCAGACTCCTCCGCTAGGTAAATCATTAATTCAATACGGTTATCAAGCGCTATGCCTTTATCTTTTATCGCCTTCATGGCGTACATTGCAGTCGCAATAGCGCCTTTGTCGTCTTCGGTACCACGGCCAATTAATTTATCCGGCTCTGAGGTGTCAATAATAAAAGGGCTTTGCTTCCATTTGCTGGCATTAGCAGGTTGTACATCGCCATGAGTTACTATGGTTACCTTATCAGTTTGTTGCCCCATACCAATAAGTACGGTGTAACCTAAATCTTGATAATCAAAACCAAGCTCAGCCGCTTTCATTTTTAGTAACGCTTTAAAGCCAATAAAGTCGGGATTTTGTGGTGCGCTAACATCACTTTTATTAACCGTTGGAAAAGACACCAAATTTGTGAGTGTATGTACTTGCGCACTTTGGTAGGTATTTACAGCGTAATCAGCCACGCTGTCATTAATTTTATTTAATTGTGCATGAGTATTAAAGGCCAATAAAGCGATACTAGCTAAAGCTAACTTTTTCAAAACAAATCCCATTTAATTAACAACTAAGAACCATAATTATAACGCCCTTGTTTAATAACAAACAACGCTTTGCGACAGAGCGTAAAACCGCCACTATATTTATCTAACAGCTTTACTAAAGATGCCTGTATAATGCGCACCTTAAAATTACGGGGTTAATCATGAATCGCAGAAAAAAGATCATTACAAAGTTTAATAACAAAGATAAGCGCGCAAATGCAAAATTACATAAAAGTAATAAACCTGCTTATGTGTCTAAAGCTGAACGTGAAAAATTAGCATTACTGGCTCAAGAACAGCAAATAGAGTCTATAAACGATGAAACATGTTTATAAATCAATAAAAACAAAAGCCTGGAACAGGAAGTAAAATAAAAGTTAATAAATAGTTGCAAACTAAACACCTAACTGTAACATTGAACATTCAGCAACAATGCTGAAACACACCAATAATCACTTAGGAGGCATAAATGAACAAACTATTTATTATCACTCCTAGTGCTCCTCAAGAATGTTCTGTCGACTATCATTTAAGTGAATGGTTCGACGAATAAAAAAACCTGAATAATTTAAAAGCAATAATGCCTCGCAGTAGGAAGGCTTCTATGTAATTAAAATTCAGGTAACAATAATGAAAAGAAAACTCTCAATTCTTAATGGATCACTAGCCGCGTGCATGTTTTTTTCGTTTGCAAGTAATGCTTGTTTAACAAACGAAGTTGAATCAAACGACACTGAAAGCAATGCAAATTCCCCACTTTGTAGTAATACCGCCGTTGCAGGCTCGTTGAGTCGAAATGATACTGATTGGTTTAGATTCGAACTAACGCAAACCGGACCTATTGAAGTTAATCTTGATCATCATACTCGTGATGACTTTGACTGGGCATTATATCAAGAAACGGGGTCGGCCCTAGCCGAAGGGGCGACCAGTAATGTGCCAGAAACAGGCAGTTATAACGCGCAATCAACGGGTACAGGTTGGTACGATCTAACAGTCAATTTTGGTGAAGGTAGTAACACCGGTGGCGGAAGTGGTAACGATGATTGTGGCTATAGTTCTCGTCCTGCAAAACCAGGTTCATTACAAGCATATTTACAAGGTGGCAGTGCTGATTCATGTAGCACATTAACAGCTGATCAAGGTGCTGTATTACTTATGGGTGGTGGCAGCGATGTTGATCAAGCATTTAGTAATCGCGTTGCCAACCATGTTGGCAGCGGTGCCGATGTTGTTGTGCTTAGAACCTCAGGTACTGACGCCTACAACGATTATTTACTGAACTTAATGAATGCCGACTCAGTAGAAACACTGATCATTGATACTCGCAACAAAGCGAATGATGACTATGTTGACTGGGCTATCCGCAGTGCCGAATTTGTATGGATTGCAGGCGGTGACCAATCTGATTACCTTAATCAATGGCAAGGTACAAAAGTACAAACCGCTGTGCAACACGTTTTTGATAAGGGCGGTGTCGTTGGCGGAACGTCTGCAGGCATGGCATTAATGGCAAACAGCGTGTACGACCCGGATGGTGTTGCTGGTGCAGTATCCGATGAAGTAGTCACTGACTTTTGCCATGAGACACTTAACTTCAGCAGTCGCTTTATTGATGTGCCTGTTTTAGACAATAGCTTAACCGATACGCACTTCCAAGAACGAGACAGAATGGGGCGCGCCATCGTGTCTTTAGGCCATCACAGCAATCAGTACTTTTCTATTGCAGCCAGTGAGGCAACCTCACTGTTCATCGAGGCCTCTGGTACAGGTGTTGTTGACGGCAGCAATGAAGTTTACATCTTCAAAGAAACCGCTAATACGCAAAGAGTGACATTGCAATGTGGCAGTGCTGTTAACTATCAAAATATTAATAGAGTAAAGCTACTACCTGGTGATAATTACAATGTGGTTAGCCACACTCATAATGGTATGCAACTAGACGTGAGCATTAATGGTAATAACAACAACTTCTACTCCCCTATCAATCCTTATTAATCCCCCCAGTTAAGAGCCCTTTGGGCTCTTTTTTAACTGTCGCAAAAATAATAATTAAATAAACAAAAACCTGATAATTACCTATTCGTTTTATATTCAAGCCACTTTGAAGCCAAAGGGTTAAAATAATGCGTATAACGGATCGCTACATAGCCAACCACAGCGCTTGCTACTAGCAGCTCAAATAGCGCTAAGTAATGTATTTGATTTATAAACTGCATATCCACGTTCATCGTTAGCATCCAATCCGCGAGTTTAAATAACGCTGTAGCACCAATGACCATGGGAAAGGTAAATGCAGCAAACCCTGGGCAAAACCTGCGGCGTAGTAATTTAAAAAATGCCGTATAAATAATGAGTGTCATTAGTATGGCAATACCAAATAACCCCCCAATAATCACTGGTGACGGTTGGGTCACCACAGTGAAATACCCCGCTAACGATAAACTTGCTGGCGCCGCTAAAATAGCTAGTGTAGGCTGTGCAGCATCAGGAATTTGCTCAGCAAATATTATCCGATAAATCATTATCGGCAGCATAACTGCGTACATTAACATGCCAAAATAAAGTGCCCCTTGCGCTAAAAATAGCAGTGCAGGATTACCCGAGAACGCGACATCGGCAACAATAATCCCCACCGGTGGTACAAACCAACTTGGCACCATGTGTTCAATTTTAAACTCACGAACACGATGAATAATAAAGCTCAGTAAAAATCCCAAATGCAATAAAAATGCGCCTACCCAAAGCACATCCCCTGCTAATGGATTAACGTGCCCTAACGAATTAGATACCACCAACGTTGCCATAGCAAAAGTAGGCACCACACTGCCTACAACAGGGTGCGCTAAGTCGGCTTTTAGTAATTGCGGGTGCAGTAAAAATTTTAAGCCAAGTATTAACAATAATACGCTTGCAATTGCCGCCCCAGTGTATTGCGCTGCGCCATTTACATTGAACATATTTTCCCAAGCCCAACCAAGGCTGGCTATGCCTAATGCTAATCCGCCCATTGGGGTGGGTGCGGTTATTACTTTGGCTTTTATATGATTAAACATGTTTATACTCCACACTCACTGTTTATCTTATAAAGAAGTTTAACCTTGCATTTTGTTTAGTTAAATCTAATTATATAGAACACACGTTCAGAAAAACTAAACACCAAGCTCATGAATATTTCTCTTAAACAACTTAAAGTGTTTGTAGGTATTACCCAGCATACAACGCTTAGCGCAGCCTCAGAGCGACTTTACTTGTCTAAAGCGGCACTCAGTATGGCGCTTAGCGAGCTTGAAAAGCAGTTAGGTCACCCATTGTTTGATCGGGTAAATCATCGCTTAATTTTAAATCAAGAAGGGCAAAAATTACTGCCCTTGGCAGATGAATTACTGCACAGAGCAAATGATATTAATACGCTTTTTTCGTCCCACGCAAAAGCCAGCGGCACGTTAAAAATAGGTGCCAGCGATACCATTGGTAATCATGTGTTGCCCTCTATACTCAGTGGATTTCGCCAACAACAGCAGCATTATTCACAGCAGGTTTTTATTTCAAATTCTGAGCTTATTTGTCAAAAACTGCGCGACTTTGAACTCGACATTGCATTAATAGAAGGCCATGCCCAGCAAAGCGACTTAGTCTCAACCGTGTTTAGTCAAGACACCATGTGCATTATTGCGCCGCCATCCCACCCTTTAGCTGCAAAACCACAGCTTAGTTTTAATAACTTAGCAAGCAGTCAATGGGTATTAAGAGAGGCTGGCTCTGGCTCACGCTCATTCTTTTTACAAAACCTTGCTACGCATATCGATAATTGGAGCCAAAGCTTTGAGCTCAATACCACAGAGGCATTGATCAACAGCATTGCAGAAGGATTAGGGCTGGGATGTTTATCGTCACTCGCGGCACAGTACGCTTTAAACGATGGCCGCGTTACGCAGCTTAACTTAAACCACCCCATGCAAAGACAGTTTTGGTTAGTGATGCATAAAGACAAATACAAAAATCCGCTGTTAACGCAGTTTATAGATTTTTGTCACAAGCAGAATTAAAAAATTAATAGTAATTAACTGTCAGATTCGATTAACCAAAAATCGAATCTGACAGCTCACACTAACTTACTCTCTCATCTTAAAACGCGTAACTCATAGCCAAATTAATAGAACGACCCTGCCCTGCTAATTGATTGAACCCCTGCGTTGAATCTTGTTTAAACTCAGCAATACTTACGCCGCCCAGTGGTAATTCATAATACTCATCAAGCAGATTGGTAATATCAACACTCACAGTCAATGCATCCCAACTGGCTTTTGAGCTTAAATTAAGTAAATGATACTGCTCGGTTTGGTTTTCTAGGCGGTTGCTATCTACGCGGGTTTTACTATCGACCCACTGCCACGTGAGTGCGTTTTCAAAGCGGCCTATTTGCTGGTTAATCGCAAAGTAGGTTTGCAGTGGCTTAATTTGATAAAGCGGCTGATTGGTATCGTCGCGCTTACCACGGGTATTGGTAATGTTAGCTTTTAACGACCAACTACCATACTGCTTAGACTCGTGCAGAGTAGCAACCGCATCTAGCTTTACTCCATAAAGCGTGGCATCTACGTTATTAAACATAAGTACATTACGAGTATTGGCAGCAAGCGCTGTGCGGTTAAAGCTTCTTACTCTGTTGACGTCAATATAATCATTTACATCGCTCACCCACGCATTAGCACTGATACGCCAGCTGTCGTCTTTAGCCATACGGGTATACGTAGTGCTAAGCGTATGTGCGGTTTCAGGTTTAAGGGCAATGTTACCAATATAGCCATTACCATCGCCGTACCAACCTATCATGGTGGTGGCCATATTTCCCACCCCCCAACTGTAACGTTCGTATAAATTAGGTGCGCGATTTTTACGAGCTAAACCAATTTGTAACTCGTCATTATTGCTTAGTTGATAGTTAATCAGCACGTTTGCATCGACTAGGTTGTCTGTTTGTTTTTTGTTCTGACCATTAAACTCTTTAGCGGCCATTGCATCGCTTGGCATCGCCATGGCCATCGCACTCATAGCGGCCATACCTGCGTTGTATGCTTGTACATCGTCGGTATTGGTTATTACATTTTCAAATCGAACGCCTGCATTTAACCACCAGCGAGTATTTAGTTGGCTTTCATATTCTCCAAGCAGGGCAATACGCTGACGCCGGCCGTTATTAATATTGTTGTAGTCATTTGGCCCCATCATCATTGAGCCTTCAACCGCAGGCCACCAATCATCAATATTCATATAATGGTACTCTTGGGCGAGTAATAACTGGCTGTTGTTTTCAAGCGCTAATCGCCATTTTAACTGAGTGCTTATATCTTCGGCGTCGGTTTTCATTGGCATTTTTCCGGTTTTTTCTGCGCTGAAAAAGCCCATTTCATGCTTTACGCTATGCCAATTTAACTGCGCTTCAAGCTCACTGTTTGTAAAAGCACGCTTATACTGGGCAACAGCGCCATAGCTGGTGTTATCTGTCATATCCATATATTGGTTAGCAAAGCCTTGATAGGGTATTTTTTGATGGCTTAGCTTAACAACTAATTGTTGCTTATCATCGCGCATGGCAGCACTTAAACTATGGTTTTGCGCGCGGTACAGGGTATCGAGCACTAAATCGCCATTACCATCTTCATAACTGTTAGCATCGCTAAACGCACCTTGATAATTAAAACTGAATACGTCGCTGGCAATGCGCATACCTGCGCCGACCTTTTTGGCGTTATCTAGCGTATTGTATTGGGCTGATACGTAGCCAGAGTGCCAGCCAAGTTGCTTGCTTTCACTGTACTGAGGTGAAATAGAATTAACCGCGATCACCCCTGCAATATTATCGCCTCCCGCGCTTACCGGAGAAATACCTGCAATTACTTTGTAGCTACTAATTTGATTGGCTGAAATATACGACAGTGGCGGGTTCATTTGATTGGCACAGGCGGCGGTGATTTGCGCTCCATCGACCAGTACCGCCACTCTATCGCCCATTAAACCATTTAAAACAGGTAAGTTAGCCATGCCACCGGCGGCTGAAAAGTCCACACCTAAATCAGTTAATAACGATTCAGATGAACCTAACGATAGGTGTTTGTTTTGTGCTTGACCGTGTACTTCAATCACTTCAATTGAGGCGTCATCTGCAAAGGCAACAGGCGATAGTACGCCACTTATAACAAGTGCCAAAGGCGATACTAAATAGGAGGTTAGGGGATTTTTTTTATCAGTCATTATTGATTTACCACAAAAATTTTGTAGGTAAATTATACGTACTGCGGCAAGTTAAAAAGCGCGACATATTGTCGCACTTTGTTAATTTTTAACCCTGTTCGTCATCAAAAATGTCTTCTATTTTAAGTTTAAACAACCTTGCGGCCTTAAAAGCCAGTGGCAAGCTGGGATCGAACTTGCCCTTTTCAATGGCATTAATCGTTTGGCGCGATACATCCAACAGCTCGGCCAACTTTGCTTGAGTGAAATTATGCTCGGCTCTTAACACTTTTAATCTATTTTTCATTCATCACCTGCGCAATAGTGTTTATTAAGCACATACACACTAATTAAATACACCGCCCCCATTAAAAACATTAAGTCGGGTATTTGCGCTTTAAAATCAATTAAACCACTCAATTGTAAATTGGTGTATGCCAGCCCGCCTACTAACACTGCACCTAAGGTAAACCCCATGGCACTGAGATGTATTTTTTGCATTAATTCATCCATGCCTTGCAAATAGCGCTTGTTGGCTAAAATCATCCCTACGCCAGCAGCCAAATTTATAATAATAAAAAAGCCACTAATTAGCGCTGAACGATCCCAGATTAAAGTGGGGCCAAAGCTGCAAATAGCTAAAGTAAAAAGCCATATTAAGGTCCATTTAGCTAGGTAACTGGTATTTTTAATTTGGCGTTGTTTTAAATTTAATTCTGCTTTCATTGCCTTTATCCTGTTTTTAAAAGTAATGTTTACTTTACAAATATCATTCATGCCTTACAAAAAGGCAAGTTAACATTACATTTTAAATTTAACACTGCTTATTTTTGATTGCGTTAATACTTTGCTGAACTTACTTAACCATCCTTTGGTTGGCTTAAGTTAAATTTTATTCATCTTAAATTATGGTTTAGTCCATGACGAAAGAGAGCTTTTAATTTAAAATGCACGCCTCTTTACTCCTCATTTCCACATTCAACTAAATAAGCGTGTGTGCTTTATTTTTAAACGCACTGGCGTTTAGTTTGTTATTAAATTTTATTTATTATCTTCAAGGATTTTATATGGCCGTTGATACTACATCGCCGTCGGGTCAGCCCAATAGAACCGCTATTTTAATTGTGCTGGCGTTGGGTACTTTTATTTTGGGGTTATCTGAATTTTCTATGATGCCTATGTTGCCATTAATTAGTGAGGCTTTTGGCAGTACCCCGTCACAAAGTGGTTATGCTATTAGTGCTTATGCTCTTGGGGTGGTGGTTGGCGCACCCATTTTAATGTTGGCAACGGCAAATATGCGAAAACGACGAGCGCTATTATTATTTTTAAGCTTAATGTGTATTTCAAACAGTTTAAGTGCATTAGCGACCTCGTTAGAACAACTGGTGCTGTTTAGGTTTTTAAGTGGCCTTCCCCATGGCGCTTATTTTGGTGCCGCGTTATTACTGGCCTCTGATATAGCACCGCAAGGAAAACGCGCTAGCTTTATGTCAAAAGTGTTTATGGGCTTAACCATAGCCACTATCGTTGGTGTGCCGGTGGTGACATTGGTTGGGCAAAATCTTAGTTGGCGTTATTGCCTCGCTGCGGCTGGGGTGTTGGCGTTTATTGCCTTTATTTTTGTGTATAACGTGGTGCCTAATGTTAAAAACACCCATACTTCGAACTTACTCAACGAATTAGGGGTGCTAAAAAACAAACTGGTTTGGTCAATATTAGGGATTGTTATTATTGGCTTTGGTGGCGTATTTTGTATTTATACCTATGTGGCCGATACGATCTTAGAGGTCACTCAGAGCGCGCCCTATACAATTTCAATTGCTATGGTGATGTTTGGTATTGGCTCTACGCTCGGTAATTACGTACTAGGTAAAGCTGCCGATAAATCAGCGATAAAAACCACCGGATTTACGCTTGCCTCTACCATTGTTTTTGCATTTGCATATGTCAGTGCCAGCTATAATATTTATCTGCTGTATGCGGTTATATTTTTTATTGGCTGCAGCTTAGGGCTATCAACCTTAGTGCAAACGCTATTAATGGATGTATCACCTGACGGCCACGCCATGATTGGGGCATTAGTGCAGTGTGCGTTTAATATTGCAAATGCTATTGGCCCTTGGGTTGGCGGCATTGCTATTGCAAAAGGGGCAGCGCCAAATCAAACAGGCTATGTTGCTGCGGCTTTATTTTTAGGTGGGCTGTTAATGTGGCTGCTTAGTTATATACAAATTAGCGGCAACAAAACTAAACAGGCACAGCCTTGTTAATAAAAACAAAAAGAGCCGCTAAGCGGCTCTTTTTTACATTTTACTCTTTAGCGTATTAAACGCTAATAGATGACATATCAATAACAAAACGGTATCTCACATCAGAGCGTTCCATACGCTCATAAGCGGTGTTAATTTCGTCTATGTTGATCATTTCGCACTCTGGCAGTACGTTGTGCTCACCACAAAAATCAAGCATTTGCTGTGTTTCTGCAATGCCGCCAATTAACGAACCAGCCACACGACGACGACCCATTAAAAGAGGAACTGTGTTTAGCTCATCTACTGGGCCTACTTGGCCAACAATAACCAAGGTACCATCGATATCAAGTAGTGGTGTGTAAATTGATAAGTCATGCTTTACAGGCACGGTATCAATAATGACATCAAACGCTGACTGCGCATTTTTCATTTCATCATCATTGTTTGATACTAAATAATGCTGTGCGCCGAGCTTAATTGCATCTTCTTTTTTAGACTCTGTACGACCAATAACAGTAACGGTTGCACCCATTGCTACTGCATTTTTAACCGCCATATGACCTAATCCACCAAGGCCTACCACAGCAACACGGCTACCTGTTTTTACACCCCATTTATGTAACGGTGAATAAGTAGTAATACCGGCGCAAAGTAACGGCGCCACGCGCGATAATTCTAAGTTTTCAGGCACTGATAATACAAACTCTTCGCGTACTACAACGTGTTTAGAGTAACCACCTTGAGTCATTTCGCCGTTAACTCTATCGGTTCCGCTGTAAGTACCGACCATGCCTTCACGACAAAATTGCTCTTCGTGATTATCACATTGGTCACAGCTTTGGCAGGAGTCAACCATACACCCTACGGCAACGGTATCGCCTTGTTTGTATTTTTTTACATCACTACCGACTGATATTACTTTACCTACAATTTCGTGCCCAGGAACTAATGGGTAATTACTACCCCCCCAGTCGTTACGCACTGCGTGTAAGTCTGAATGGCACACACCACAATATAAAATTTCTATTGCTACATCGTTATTTCGTAAATCGCGGCGCTCAAAAGAAAACTCTGTAAGCTCAGAACCTTGGCTTTTTGCTGCATATCCGACTGTTTTCATAATAACTCCATAGTTTATTAAAAATCATCCACAGTATGCATTGTCAGCTATGAACATAAGCTGATCATGTGCAACTGCAAATAGCCCCATAAAGTGCAGGGCTGTTTATTAGTATTCAATTATTCCACAACAACGGCATTTAACTCGTCAATCAGTGTTTTAATACGCTGTGCATTTTTACCTAAATCACTTTTACCAATGCGTGATTTACTACGTATGTCGACCACACGCTTACTGCCTTTATCGTTAATACGAACCACAACATCGTCTTTAAAGCCAAACCAGGTCGTGGTGTCTGTTGCTTCAACAATGCCATTATTAACATCACTATTAACCAGTTCCCAGCCTAAGTTTTCCATGGCTTTAGTAATTGCTGCCACCAGCTCTGTTTGGGTTTGGTTGTACTCGAGCGGTTTTAGTTCTGGGTACGCTTCACGTTGCTGCGCTGCCGTTTCTTCACCCGCGTAAGCAACAGGGTTAGGTGCATCAGCACGTAAAGGCACAACCGCAACAAACTTAGGTGGGTTAATTAAATCGGTAGAAATATCATGAATTGGCGGAACACTTTTTGCTGTATTCATCATGTTAATCGGCATTGCAATCGCAACAGCTGCAAAAATAACCGTGACCACTGCACTGGTTAGGCTCACTGTTTTACGCATGAATAGCACTTGAACTAATAATAAGGCTAATGCTGCCCCACCAACATAAACGCCTAATCTAAAACCAGCAAAGGCAGTACCTAGTTCAACAATATTAAATTTATAAAGAGGTCCCGGTAGTACCACCATTAAAAAAGCGATAAGCCCAACTAAGGTCACTAAATGTTTCATTGCCTACTCCGTTATTGTTATATGGTTATTGTTTTTTAAACAAGCTTTATACTGTTAACACTCCAATTTAGATTACTATGACCGATAAGTATCTATAAACTCATAATTTATTGCCCTTTTAAAGTAGATAACTTGACTCCTTGGTAAAAATCAACAAACTACGAGGGTAAAATTATCAGGGTATTATTATTTATGAAAACAGAGATTAGTTACCGGTTTGAGTCATCACAAGTAGCCAACCGCTTTTTACACGAATTAAAAGATTGGCCAGTCAATGACGTAAAAACACGTCTTTTTAATGGCGGCGACAGCGTTAAAGTAAGCTACGAATATGATGAAAGCGGATTTGATTATACCGTTGCCGAACTTGATGATTTAGCCGAGCAACACGGCGGACAAGAAGTATCGAGTTAAGATACTTATACCTACGCTCAATAACCACAACACACTTTGTAGCCATGCCTGCATTGTAAACTTTAAGCTTACAATGTTATGTAGTAATAGGTATTACACAACGTATTAAAGACCCCATACCCACTTCACTTTCAACCTCTATAGTGCCATTGTGCTCTTTAAGTACATTGTAAACTATAGCCATTCCCATACCAGTGCCTTGGCCTACGGGTTTAGTGATAAAGAAGGGATCGAACATTTGTTTAAGTGTATCAGCGTCCATTCCACAGCCGTTATCTGCTACCTCTATGTAAATATTGTTTTCATTGGCAAACAGCTTAACTCTTATTTTTCCTTGCTGATCGCGCAAATCGTCGCAGGCGTGTTTGGCATTAATTAATAAGTTTACAAACACTTGTTTCATCGATGATATATTACACCGTGTTAGAGGTAACTTTTCAATGTGTAACTCTATAGCACATGTCCCTAGCTGGTTGTCGAGTAGTTTTAGTGTGCTATTGAGTGATTCTGTAATATCTGCCATTGCAGTTACGTTGTCTTTTAGGCTTGCAAAGTCAACAAGGTTATTAACAATATGAGCGATACGTTCTAATCCCTCTTGGGTATCATCAACTAAGTCATCAATATCGTCCACAATAAAGCTTAAATCGTTCTCTTGATTGAGCTGAACTAAAATAGACTCTAACTGCGATACTGAAATCGATTTATCTACAAATTGTTGAGCCGCCGTCATTAACGAAACCAACACGGGCTTTATAAATTTTATACTTTCTACATTGCTGGTTATGTAAGCAAGCGGGTTATTTATTTCGTGGGCCATCCCAGCAGAGAGTGTCCCTAGCGTGGCCATTTTTTCACTTTGCATTAAGGTTATTTGTTGGTTTTTAACCGTTTCGAGCTTTTCTTCCAGCTCTTGATTAACAATAAACAATGCCCGTGTTTTGTCTTCTAGTAGGGTTTCTAATTGATCTCTGGCTGATTTTTCGCGCAAATACGCTTTTTTATAATTGTAGTCGTCTTCAGCCATGGGGAGTCTCATATTTTATTTCAATTAAACACGAATCAAACCCATCATGCATACACTGGGCATGATTAAGTTTAGCATCAACCCCATAATGAGCCGCAGCACCAAAAATAAGCCCTTCGGCGCACATACAAAGCTGTCGCTTAGAGTTGTAACGCATTAAAATAAACCCGTCTTCAATAATTTGGGCGTCAATTTCAGGTAAATTAGGCTCATGATAAAGCTTAGCTACTTCAACATGAATTACTTTATCAATACCAATAATGAGATCAGCAAAACAATTAAAGTTAGCAACAATGCTTGGATGACGTGCCTTTAAGTGAGAAAATAAATACTCTCCAAAGGCTTTTAATACCTCTGGCATAGACATAGAAAGTGCAGTGGCTACATCTTGGGCTAAACCAACTATTTCTTCATCTGGATAACTTTCTGCAGAAATATAAACACGACCCTCCGGTGCATTTTTTTCAAGTAAGTCGTCCCATGCAGCCATGCCACATTTTTCAATAACCAGTGCTTCAAGTCCTCTAAAGATAACGCCTTTCATGCATGTTCCCTCTATTATCACTTTTAGATTGTTAGCTGCATCTTCAATTAGTTACAAACGCTTGCTACCTTACTGCTCATATGTACACTAGGGTAATAAGTCTTACCCAGTAAAATATCAGCATTTAAGTAATAATAGTTTAGTCGCTTTTAAAACGCCCAAAAATGTTCGTTATTTGTATGGTCAACGTTTAACATTAAGTGACATTAAGGAAGCGTGATCACATTCTGCTTTTTACTCTATTGGTGGCAATGCTATTGGCAGGATCGTCTGGCCAAAAATGTTTGGGGTAGCGCCCTTTCATCTCTTTTTGTACCTCGCGGTAACTACTATTCCAAAAATGCGCTAAGTCTTGAGTTAACTGTAGTGAACGCTTGCCTGGCGATAACAACTCCATTAGCAGTGTTAATTTACCGTTAGCTAACATAGGCGTGCTGGTTAAACCATATACTTCTTGCATGCGCACACTAAGCTTGGCAGGTCCATCAAGTTGGTATTCAATTTTTATGTTAGAGCCACTTGGTACTGTTAGTCGCAGTGGGAGTAAAGATTTTAGCTCGCTTTGCTGTTGCCAATTAAAACAGTTTTGTAGTGCCTCAAAATAATTAAACTTTTTAAGTTGCTCAAGGGTTTTAATATCTTCAAGGTATACCCCTAACCAATCACCTGCTGTTTCAATGAGCTGCTGCTGATTAATAACAGGAAACTGTTCTGGCATCAATTTGCTGGCTAGGCACATTCTAATAAGTAACTGCTCACTTTCTTTTTGCTCGTTAAACAGTGAAAAGCCCTGCTTGGCAAACACACTAAGCCATGCCTTGGCACGCTCTGTTTTATCAAGCTTATGTTTACTTGGTTGGCTGCTAAGGGTAATTTCTCCAAGTTTTACTTCATCTTGATGAATAAACCTAGCAGCTTTTTCATCAAACTCGCAGCGGGTCAACTCAGTGAATAAATGCGGTAAATACTCTTTAAGCGCTAATGGATTTAGCGCCGTGGCCGCAAAAACTCGCCCGCCTTTGTGTCCGCCCATACTGGCAATAGCTATATATTCGTCATTATGCCAGTAGTCAGGGTTTAGCTCGGCCCCTGCGCCATTAGCAAGTAAGTAGCCATTACCGCGTTTTTTAGCGATGCGATCTGGATAGCCAAGCGACACTAATAAGCTTAAATGATCGGTGTTTAAGTCTGTTTTGCTGTCGGTAAATTTTAAGCGTTTTAACCAATAATTTAATTGTTGCTTATACACAGGATGCGGACGCTGCTGTTGACTATGCAGTGCTAGATTAAGCTCATTGGCAGTGTTAACTCGGCTTTCTAGTAAGGCGACTAAATAAATAGCTAAGCGATAAATCCCGCTTAACTGTGGTTCTAGCATTTGCGCTTTTAGTAACATGTGCGCTAGGCGAATATCAGCACCAAAGCCCAACATTTTACTCCCCAGTGCGGTGAGCTTACCGTGGCTATCTATCGCTTCAAGCATAGATAATAAATTGGTAGCTTGGTTGCATTGTTGCTCACTCGGCGGGTCAAGTAAGGTGAGTTCACTAATGCTTGCGCCCCACTGCTTCGCCTCAAGCATCAGTTGGCTAATATCTGAGGTAAGAATATCAGGGTTATCGTGGCTGTTTCGTCGCTCAAAAGTTTGTTTTGAACCTAACCGATACACAACCCCTGGTTCTATTCGTCCTGCACGCCCTGCGCGTTGTACTGCCGATGAACGCGATATACTTTGAGTCGTCAGCTCAGTTACACCGGTTTTTAAATTAAAGCTGGCTGCACGGCGCTTGCCGCTATCAATCACAATTCGAATGCCTTCAATGGTTAAGCTGGTTTCGGCAACATTGGTGGTCAGTACTACTTTTCGCATCCCTTGAGGCGCAGGTGCTATTGCAGCTTGTTGATTGGCTTTATCTTGCTCACCAAATAAAGTGGCGACTAGGCAGTTACTAGGTAAGTCGCTCAATGCTTGTTGCACGCGCAGTATTTCTCGTTGGCCGGGTAAAAATACCAGCGCACTGCCGGTTTGCTCATTGAGTGCTTGTTTTATAATAGCGGGGATGGCATCAAGCCAGCGGCTTTCATCTTTTATTGGGCAATATATTTCGTCAATCGGGTAACTTCGCCCGCTTGACTGAATAACTGGGCAATTAAAAAATGCGGTATAACGATCGCTATCGAGGGTGGCCGACATCAGCATAATGGTTAAATCTTCACGTAGCGCCGCTTGCGATTCTAAAGCAAAAGCCAGCGCGGTATCTGCTGCGATGGAACGCTCATGAAACTCATCAAAAATCAGTAAATCAACATCACTGAGCTCAGGGTCATTTTGTAACATGCGTGTCAGCATGCCTTCGGTGACTATTTCAAGGCGCGTGTTCGCACTTACTTTACTCTCACCTCGCACCCGTAAACCAACACTTTGTCCAAGGGATTCGTTTTGGCAATGCGCTAAATAATTGGCAATATTACGTGCAGCTAAGCGCCGAGGCTCCAACATCACTATGTGTTTATAATGCCCATCGCGCATAAGCTGTAATGGCAACCACGTTGATTTACCTGCACCAGGCGGCGCTTGCAGTAAGGTGATTGGGTTGGCTTTTAATGCATCAATGAGTGAGTTATATATTTCTTGAACCGGCAGCACGCTATTTACCCTAAATTACTTTGCCGCCATTGTAGCAAAAATTAGCAGTTATTTATGTAGGGTACGACTATGTGCTTGGCTGATCATTTCATCTAAAACTTTAGCTTCTTGTTGCTGCGCTTTATTTTGATCAGCACGATGCCTATTACTCACTATTCCTTCTATGCCTTTGGTGAAGCTCATTTGCTTAAAACAAGCTTGCTGTTGACGTAATTCATCTTGCTGTGAATCATTAATCCGCGCTTGTTGCTGCGCTGACAAACCAGACAAAATGCGTTTCATCCCTGATAAATTTTGTAAGCTTATCGCTGAGCTCATTTGCTGGTTTTTATCCATACTGTTTATGTGCTGCTGTAGCTGCAATAGTCGCTGCTGCTCTAAGTTACTTCTTTGTTGTAATTGAGTTTGCTCGGCCAGCATTTTATCTAATTTTTGTTGTTGTAATCCTAAAAATTTATTAAGCATTCAGTTCACCCATCACTGCATTTAACTGATTCACTGACTGTGAGAAATCCACTTGTTCGTTCAATCCTTGGCATAAAAATGATTCGATTTTTGGATACAAATTTACCGCACTGTCGAGTTCCGGATCTTTACCTGCCTGATACGCCCCTAAAGGTATAAGCTCATGTACTTGCATATAGCGGCTATAAAGTTTTTTCAATTTATAACAAAAGCTCAATTGCTCATCGCTCACTATATTTGGCATCACTCGACTAATCGATGAACTAATATTAATGGCCGGATAGTGGCCCTTTTCTGCTAAGGTGCGATCCAATACTATATGGCCATCAAGAATTGCTCGGGCGTTATCGGCTATTGGGTCTTGTTGATCGTCGCCTTCAGCCAATACCGTATAAATGGCGGTCATGCTGCCTTTGCTTTTTTCACTATTACCGGAGCTTTCAACCAACTGGGTTAATTTACTAAATACCGATGGCGGGTACCCTTTAGATGCGGGCAGCTCGCCTACCGATAGGCCAATTTCACGCTGTGCTTGCGCATAGCGGGTTAATGAGTCCATTAATAGCAATACATTTGAGTTTTTATCTCTAAAATAGGCCGCCAGTTTATGACTAAGCTCGGCGGCTTTAATACGCAATAAGGGAGAATCGTCCGCCGGTGATGCTATTACAATGGCCTTTTTTAGCCCTTCTTTACCTAGGCTTTGCTCAATAAAATCTTTTACTTCCCAACCACGCTCACCGACTAGGCTTACAATAACTACATCGGCCGAGGTAAAACGGGTCATCATGCCAAGTAATTTACTTTTACCCACACCCGAACCTGCAAATAACCCTAACCGCTGGCCTTTACCCACACTAAATAGGCTATTAATAGCGCGAATACCCACATCTAACGGCTCGGTAACGCCTTTGCGCTCCAGTGGCGTTAAAGAATAATCGTTACCCAATTTACAAGCACTCATTGTGCTGTCTTGTTCAAGTGGGCCTAAGTTATCAATGGGTTGCATTTGCGCATCAATTACTCGCCCTAATAGCTTTTCTGAAATAGCCACATGGCTGTTTTTTATAACTGGTCTGACTCGCCCACCAGAATATAAATTTTGTATTTTTTTCAAGGGCATTAAATAGGCTTCATCTTGATTAAAACCCACAACTTCAGCGTCATACCAGTGACCGTCAACACTCTCAACTTGGTACTTTTCGCCCATAGCGAATTGCCCACCCGTCGCGGTAAGTGTTAAACCATTGACTCGTGTTAAACGACCATAGCTTTTAACTAATTCAGGCGGGGTTAGCGCTGTCAGCGCAGATTTTAAACTAGTGTGTAGGGGGTTAGTCATGTGGCTGCGCTTTGAGTATTTCAGGTATCACTTCACCCAGTAAGCTTTGTAGGCGCTCTGAAAAAGAAAACCGATGTGTTTGTTGCTCTGCCACCAATTCAACGTCTCCACTGATCAGAGCCTCATCAAAGTAAATCGGCACCGAAAATTCAGCTAAACGCGCATCATTAAAGCAGTGGCGATCAGCCCCTGAGATCATAACTTTTGTTACTACATCGCGATTGCTAAGCAAGGTAATGGCTTTTTCAATAAGCTGCGCGCGTATTTCGGGGCGTACTTTTAGCTCGCAGTCAATAACGTGCTCTGCTAACTTGTTTATCATCAAGGCAATGTCTTGTTTAAACTCATCATTAAAGTTAAGTAGTTCGTTATTCGCTTTGTCGAATAAAGTGTTAAAACGTTCAATAAGCTGTGTTTTTTGCGCTTCAAGACGCTCAGCAACACGCAACTCTATTTGTTGCTCCATTTGTTGCTCTAATTCGCTTTGCTTATTGGCAGCCCCTTGCGCGAGCCCTTCTTCATAGCCCTGCTGTAAACCAACACGCTGAGCAGCATCTAAACGCTCTTGCAGCGTTTGATGTTGCTCATTTTTATTTAAAGTGGGAAACCTAAATGCTTGACTCATAGCTAGCCTGCAGTCTCTTCTTCAAATAAGCGATATTCAATATCACCTTGTTTGCTCATGTCTCTAACTATCGACATAATTTCTTTTCTGGCGGCAATCACTTTGCTCAGTGGTTGTGCACTTAAGCCGTCTATTTGCTGTTGGTACACTTGCGCTAAACGTTTAGGTAGTGCACCTAAAACACGCGCTAAAAAATCACTGTTCACACCCTTTAATGACATCGTCCATAACTCATCAGGAATGTCATTAAGCAACAAGGTTAATGTCTCGTCTGTTTGCTTAATTAAGCTGTCAAAATCGTACATTTTTTCTTGTATTTCATCAGCCACGTTAGTGTTATGTTTTTTCATTAGTTCGATAATTTGGCTCTTATTACCGTTATAACGATTCATAATTTCAACTGCTTTATCGACGCCATTGACCTGCGCGCCAACTTGGCGGCCAACAAATTCAATACACGATTCAAGCGTTAAGCGCACATCATCAATAACGTGTTCACTCACTTCACGAAGACTCGCAATACGATAAAGTAAGTCATCGTGTTTAGATTCTGGAAACAGCACAATAATGGCAGAGGCTTGCTCTGGCGGTAAAAAAGCCAAAAACAGCGCCTGCATTTGCACGTGTTCTTGCTCTAAAAAGCGCACGATAAGTTCAGGCGGGATCCACTCTAAACGACGTAAATCGTCATTCATGGCACCACCATAAATATCATCAAGCATAGTTTTGGCAAGCTTTCTACCGACGGCTTTATCGAGTGCTCGCTCTAAATACACACGCGATGCACCATTGACGCCACTTTCATTGCGGTAGCAATCAAAAAATTCACTCAAGGTGCCTGCAACATCATGTTGAGTAACGTTTGAAATTTTAGCCATACGCTCAGAAATAGCCTGCACTTCACGGCGGCCTAATTTACGAATAACACTGGCGGCGTTTTCCTCGCCCATACTTAGCAATAAAATAGCGGCGCGATCTAACGCCGGTAATTGTGAGCCTTTATCAAGCTTTTCTTGATTCAATTTCAACTCCTTGTTCTACCCAATATTTTATTACCGATGTGACACGCTCGGTTTCTTTATTAGCAAGTAACTGCATGTGCGCTATCTGTTCTTCAAAGTCATTGCCTATTTGCGGTAACGACATATTTTGATGTTCGCTTGCGCCCTCTTTGGCAGTTAAGTTTTCTATTTGCGATTTCGCATTAATGGCTTCATCAAGCGGACTACTTTGTCTTTCTGTTGCAGAGACTGACTTAACCTCATTATCTGTGGTTGCCATGGCGTTGTTTGCGTCGTTACTTTTGCCTTTAATTAAGTGATTAACTAATGGACGCACGCCAAATAAAATCAGCAATAAACTAATTAAAGTGCCAACAATATAACGGGCATACTCTTTAAGCTCTGGCATTTGCCACCACTCAAGGCCTTCACCTGGGGCAAGTATTTTTTGTTCTACAAAGGCAAAGCTAGTTATGTTGAATTGATCGCCGCGTGCGTCGTTAAACCCCGTGGCTTTTTTTACCATTTCACCTAATGAAGCGAGCTTTTCTTCGCTCCAGCCATCAGCAGTACCTGCTACTTGCTCATTAATAAGTACCGATAAGCTCATGTTTTTAATTCGGCCTACTTCAAATTGGGTGTGAGTGACTGAGCGGCCATTTTCAAACTGTCGCTTGCTCTCACTTCGTTGTGAAGTACGCTCGTTGTTTTCATCTTCAGCTTGTTCATTAGGCACTGGTGGCTCATTAGCTAAAGAACCCGGAATGCCCGCCGCCAGCTGATCTAGGGTGCTATCAGATTTAATAAACTCTTGTGTTAATACATTTTGTGGGTCAACCATTTCACGGGTTTCTTCTACCACGCTAAAGTCAACATCACTTGAAACCTGAATTCTAAAATTGCCTTCGCCTAAAATTGGCAACAACATAATAGAGGCACGTTGCTCTATGTTGCGCTCAACTTTTTCGATAAAGGCGAGTTTTTTATCGGTTTCTTTGCCTACTGGGGTGGTATCAAATAAGTCGCCGCTGAGTAGTTTACCGCGCTGATCCACCACCGACACAGAACGAGAATCAAGCCCTGGCACACTGCCAATAATCAGTGCAATAATGGCTTCCACTTGCTCTGGTTTAAGCTCATGGCCTGGCGCTAAATCAACCATCACAGACGCTGCGGTTTTTTGCTCAGTACGACCAACAAACAAGCTGCGTTTAGGTACCGCTAAATGTACGCGCGCGTTACGAATACCTTGCATGTTAATAATGGTGCGCGCCAGCTCACCTTCTAAGGCATGTTGGTATTGCATAGATTCGATAAATTGACTGGTGCCCATAGACACTTTATCGCTAATATTTTCAATTCCCTCAGGCATAGAGGCTTTTATTCCTCTGGCTGCAAGCGTAATACGTGCATCCGCCAGCTTTTCTTGAGGAACCAAAATATTACCGCTATCGGTATCAATGCGAAACGTGATTTGCTCTTTATCTAAAATTTCTAAAATATTAGCTTTATCATAGCTTTCTTGGTTACCGTAGAGCGGCACGTAGTTTTTAGCCGAGGTCCATAAAATAAGGACTATGGTCGCAGCCACTAAGGTGGCTAACAATGCAATAGTTGCAACACTTCTGTCACCTGAGTTGCCGAAGTTTAATTTGTTTGAGAGATTAACCACTCTTTCTTTTAGGTTACTCTCATTTTGCTCAGGTACTTTTGCTAATTCTCCTTTCATATCAGCCTCTACAGTGACATGCGCATGACATCATCAATGCCATTGAGCACTTTATTGCGCATTTCCATCAGCATAGAAAAACTAAGCCCCGCTTTTTGACTAGCGATCATTGCGCCAACCACATCTTCACTTTCACCAGTATCAACGGCTTTTACCATCTCACCAGCTATATTTTGTTGGGCGTTGATAGAGCGAATAACATGCTTAAAATCTTCGCTAATATTTACATTTTGATTACTGATAGCAGCCGGCTCTATACTTTCTGGACCTGCAATTTTTTGCATGTCCATCATTTTGCCCAGCATCATTTGTTGACTTTCAATTGGCGACATTTTATTTTTCCTTCAAATTATGCAATTGCATCAATATCAATACCGCATTCACGCATTGCGGCAATTTTGTATCTTAATGCTCGGGTAGTTACCCCAAGCGCCTGTGCTGTTTGGGTGCGATGCCCTTTAAATCGACTCAACAAACTGTATATGTAATCAAATTCTGCCTGCTTTTTATTTTCTTTTAACTGGGTGGCACAATAAGCTGCCGCCGCCGGTGAGCATTGCGGTAAATTTAAGTCTTCAACCTGAATCTCTGCCCCTCTTGCCATCACTAAGGCGCGTTGGATTACGTTTTCAATTTCACGCACATTCCCTGGCCAGTTGTAACAAAGCATCACATCTTCTGCTTGTTTACTAATGTGAAATTCAGAGCTGCCGTATTTTTTTATAAAGTGACGTGCCAATGGAATGATGTCATCAACACGATCCCGAAGTGCAGGCCAACTAAGTGGTAATACATCTAAACGATAAAATAAGTCTTCACGAAAAGCGCCTTGCTCAACCTGTTCACGCAGTACGCGGTTGGAGGCGGCAATAATGCGTATATCTAAATTGATTTTTTGATGACTACCCAGTCTTTCAACTTCGCGCTCTTGCAATACGCGCAGTAACTTAGCTTGTAAATCGAGCGGTAGTTCAGTAATTTCATCGAGTAAAATAGTACCGCCATTGGCTAATTCAAATTTGCCTGGCTGGGTATTTACAGCGCCGGTAAACGCACCTTTATTAAATCCAAATAACATAGCTTCGAGCATATTTTCTGGGATAGCAGCACAGTTAACTGCAATAAATGGCTTATCTTTGCGATCTGAAGCTTTATGAATAAAGTGCGCGAGCTTCTCTTTACCTGTTCCAGACTCGCCGGTGATTAACACGCCTGCTGAGGTATGTGCAGCGCGGTTGGCTAAACGTAATACTTGCTGTGATTTAGTAGAAACAGCGATTAAATCTTCAAACCCATGCTTCATTGAATCAGTGTTTCTGATTGTTTTTTTAAGCTGTTCAGCAAAGAAAGGTTTTAAGAGATAATCAACAGCGCCACCGGTATTAATTGTTTTTGAAGCAATTTCACTTTGCGATGAATCCACTAAAGTAACAATTTGTGAGGTTGGGCATGTTTTGCGCAGTAATTTTACTAATTCAACCAGCTCGAGTTGTTGAGTATCAGCATCAACAAACACGAGTTCCGGTTTACTAATAAGACAGTGACTAACCGCATCGCTGATGGAGTTTGTATGCAAAAACTTAAAATTTTCGGCAAATACAACTTGCTGAATTTCAGGCGTTGGCTGTTGTTCACTGATCCATAAGAGGTATCTTTGACTCATATAATTCCCTTACGATGCAATTAACTTGAGTGTCTGAAAAGACGAACTAAAACACGGCGATTAGACGATGCGCCCTGCTTTGAATTTTTAATAATGGGGTAGCGTTGACCATGCGCTCTCACTTCTAACATGTCTTTGGGTAAACCAAATTCAATGAGTCTGGCAGCAACGTCATCTGCTCTTTCTTTTGAAAGCAGCCGATTAGATAGCGGCGAGCCTGTATTATCGGTGTGGCCATCCACAAGTACTTTACTAACGCGATTGTCTAAAGAAATATAATGCACTAAATCCTTTAGAAATTTTAAGTCTTTTTCAGCTGTTACCGTGCGCTGCCCGCTGGCAAACTGTAACTGATGATCACGTGCTTGCTCCCAAGAAAGCGGAGAAAGGTTATTTAAACACTGTTGATAATCTGCAACTATTTCATCGCTATGGGTATTGGTAAACGTTAGGCGCAACTGCTCATCTTTAAAGCTGACTAGAGTGTCTAACCAACCACCTTGCTTAATTAAACGAAGTAAAGCACTTACATCCGCTGAAAATTGCACTTTATTGTCTTCGATATCTGTTGATGTGAAGTTAAGTGGGGTGAGTACTGTATTTGCTGATTGCCAATCGGCTTTGCGTGATGAAACGTGCAAGCGGGTTATTGGCTTATCTTTTAAAAGCCAAGTAAACACAAGTTGTTGCTGCTGTGCTGGCACGGTTTTAACTTCAAGCAACGCATAATTTTCAAAGCGCTGTTGTAGCGAACAAGCGAAAGAATCGCCCTTAACAGTCCAAGTCGAGTTTTCATAACTTTGGACCAGATTTTGTTCTGCAGCCTGCCCTGATTGCGTCAAAAATAATGCACAAGGAAGTGCAAATTTAATAATGTTAGGAAATCCGTTCATGAGTATTCCGTATAAGTTTAGAGAACAATTAAGTTTTTTAAATGAATAGCGAAATACAACAAATACAAACAAGGTATTAATTAATATCACTAAGTTAATGTAACCCCACGATCGTAGCGATTGCCTTAGACTGGAAGCTTTGCGTCCTATGCTTTCGCATAGTTTGCCATTTAATTTACTTATGCATTGTTTTTTACCAACATAAAAACTAGTAACTATGTATAATAAAAACAATAGACTATAGTTAAATAGAATTAATTGCAAATATTACTTACAAAATTCATGCTAAGTTCATTTTATAGATGAAATCTAACTAATTACCCCAACGATCCGAGTATATCAACACGAATGGTATCTGGAATTTCATTATAAGAAAGAACTACTAAGCTGCCTTTAGTAAAGGTTTTAGCGTAACGTGCCAGCAAGGGTCGTAACTGTGGCACCACAATTAATGTAGGTGTTACCCCTCTTGATTTCATATCTTCTACAATCAGTGGCATAGTGCGTTGAAATTGGCCTAGTAAATTAGGGTCAACCGCAAAACTATCCAGTACAACTTTGCCTGCTTGCATCGCTTGGTCGAGTGAGCTTTGTAAGGTACTTTCTAGTTTTTCATCTAAGCTATAAGCACTGAGTTCATCACGATTACCCATTACCTGTTTTACTAATACTTTTTGCAAAGCACAGCGCACATCTGAAACCAGTAGAATAGGATCTTTAGTTACCTCAACACTGTCTATTAAAGTGCCTGCAATGGTGACAATATCTTTAATGCTAATGTGCTCTTTAAGCAATAAACGAATGACTTTAAGCTGCAAGTTAGTGGGTAAGGCTTTTTCGAAGGTTTCCGCTAAGCTAGGTGAAATCTCTTTTAAACGCTCATTGAGTTTTTGTACATCCTCATAACTGAATAGCTCATCTAAATGCTCTTTGATCACTTTACCAGTGTGTGTGGCAATAATGGTGCCTAAATCTACCACCGAGTAGCCCATATTCAACGCTTGGGTTTTGCTATCATCTTTTATCCATACAGCTTCAAGCCCATAAGCAGGGTCGGTGGTTATTTCACCATCTAAGCTGCCATATACATCCCCGGTATTTAACGCCAGTAACTCTTTGGCATTCACATTGGCACTGGCAACGGGGACACCCGCTAAGTTTACTTTGTATTCTTGTGGATTTAGTTTCAGGTTATCTTTTATTCTGATCTCCGGTAATAAAAACCCAAGTTGTTCAGAGAGATTTTTACGCACACCTCTTAAGGTTTTTACCAGCTCTTCCCCTTTGTCTTTATCTGCTAGATAAACCAAACGAAAGCCAAGCTCAACCGACAGCTTATCAACATGAGAAATATCTCCCCACTCTAAGTTAGCTTGTTGCTCACTTAAAATGGTGTCGGTCATCTGCTCTGCTTCAATTAAAGAGTTATCGGGGAGAGAGCGCTGCAATCGCCAAGCAACATAAAACAATGGCGCAGCAAATGCTAAAAAGGCGACAGTTGGCATCCCAGGCACAATACCAAGCGTGACCATGATTAAAGCGGCGGTAAAAATAACACGCGGAGAGGCAAGTAACTGCTTACCGACCGCTTCACTCACATCACCTTCATCGTTCATTCGCGTAACAATAATTGCAGCAGCAACGGCTAACAGCAACGAGGGGATTTGTGCAACTAAGCCATCACCTATGGTTAATAGGGCAAAACGTTGAAACGCTTCGGCTAAACTTAAACCATGTTGAAAAGCACCTATTGATACACCACCGAGTAGGTTAATCACTAAAATAATTAAACCGGCAATGGCATCACCGCGCACAAACTTTGAGGCACCATCCATAGAGCCATAAAAATCGGCCTCTTGGGCTATGGTGCTACGTCGCTCTTTTGCTTGCTCAGGTCCAATTAATCCGGCATTTAAATCCGCATCAATTGCCATTTGCTTACCGGGCATAGCATCTAAAGTAAAGCGAGCTGCCACCTCAGAAATACGCTCGCCACCTTTGGTAATAACCACAAAGTTAATCACCATTAAAATAACAAACACCACAATACCGACTACATAGTTACCGCCTATAACCACTTCACCAAACGCTTGAATAACGCGACCAGCGACATCTGAGCCTTCATGACCGTGTAGTAGTACTACCCGTGTTGAGGCAATATTTAGGGTTAAACGCATCAAGGTGGCGACTAACAAAATAGTCGGAAATACAGAAAAATCGAGCGGTTTTTTAGTAGACACAGCTACCAACAATACAATCACTGACAATACAATGTTGAAGGTAAATAATGCATCTAATAACCATCCTGGTAATGGCAAAATAACCATCGACAAAACAGCTAACAGCAAAATAGGAATAGCGGTGTAAGGTTGAGTAAAACTGCGCCAGTTCAAATTATAACTCCAACATCTAAGGTTTCTGTAAATTTTTAGGGATTGTTAATTCAGGTAAGGCTGCGGGTGCTTGCCCACGCCCTTGCTTGTATGCTTTTAGTTGCAATACGTAGGTCAGTACATAGGCAACCGCACTGTATAAGCCGTTAGGCACTTCTTGGTCGACCCGGGTCGAAAAATAAATAGCCCTTGCCAATGCAGGGATTTCTATAATTTCTTTGTTATTCATACGGGCCACTTCGCGTATTCTCAGCGCCATTTCATCTACGCCTTTAGCGACAACATAAGGGGCTTTAGCTGCCTCTTCACTGTACTTTATTGCTACAGCATAATGAGTTGGGTTGGTCACTATCACATCGGCAGTGGGAACGCGCTCTTCAATTTTTCGGTTTGATTGCTGATACTGTATTTGCCTAATTTTATTTTTTATCTCAGGGCTACCGTCAGAGGATTTACGCTCTTCTTTTACCTCTTGGTGGGTCATTTTTATTTTATCGGCAATCTGTTTTTGCTGAAAAGGCACATCAATAACTGCAATAAAAAGTAGTAAAGTTACCGTGATCATTAACGATAAAAATAACAACTCAATGCCTTGGCCTATCGCCACTTTTATATCTAAGTTTTGTAACATCATCAGCTGCATCCACAGCTTAGTTAAAAAGGTATATAAGCAAATCGCCAGTAAGGTTATTTTTAGTATTGATTTAAGTAGCTCAACTAACGACTGTTTACCAAACATTTTGCCTAACCCGGTTAGTGGGTTGAGCTTACTCATTTTTAGCGTCACGAGTTTTTTTGAAAACACAAACCCGCCAGGTAAACACCCAGTGATCCACATTGCGCAAAAGCTCAATAATAAAAACGGCGTAAGGGTGGATAGCATATTCATAATGGCGTCGCCCAATGCGATGGGCATCATTTTTTTATTATTTATAATCGTATGATCCAGCACCATAGTGCTGTTCATTAAGTTAACAAATAAGCTGTAAAATAAATTGGCAAACCACAATAGCCCAGCAATACTGACCATTAATAAAATAGCGGTGTTAAGCTCTTTTGAGCGTGCGACTTGGCCGTCTTCTTTGGCTTTTTTTAGCCGTTTCTCTGTGGGTTGTTCTGTTTTTTCTTGCGAGCTATTTTCAGACATACCGCTACCTCATCGCCTGTGCAAAGGTTGTTAGCACATGATACGTTAGCCTTGAAAATGCGCTTCCTGTGTACTCTAGAGTCATAAATACGCAGAAAAAGCCCATCAATAGCGACATAGGGAAACCTAATACAAAAATATTTAATGACGGCGCCGCCCTACTTGCAACACCAAAGGTTAAGTTAACCAATAACATGGCGACTATCCCTGGTAGCGACAGCAATAAAGCAGAGGAAAACATCCATGCAAACAACATAATGATCGATTGAATATCAAACTCATAAATACTGCGACCAATCGGAAAGCTATGAAAGCTCTCTACCATAACTTGTAGAGTTATTAAGTGACCATCTGCGGCAAGAAACAGTAAGGCACACATAATCCAAAATAATTGCCCTAACAGGGCAACTTGGTTACCACTGCCTGGGTCCATAACAAGCGCCATCGACAAACCCATTTGCATGGATAAAATCAGCCCTATCATTGCCATTACTTCAAACAAAATACGCAGTGATAACCCCATCATCACCCCAAAAATAATTTGCTCGAAGGTTAAAATGGCGGCATCTAAAGAAAACAAGTCGATAGCAGGGGCTAGCGGTAACTGCGGAGCAACTAAAAAAGCCAACATCATAGACACTAAAATACGTGAGCGCGGCGTTACTGCCGGATTATCAAATACCGGCATAGACCATAAAAGTGCAGAAAAACGCACAAATGGCCACCAAAGCGTGCCCATCCAGCTGACTAAATCATTAGAAGTTAAAGAGAGTAATGAGCTCAACCAAATACCCCAGGTAACATAAATTTGAGCTTATCAAACCAATCAATCAAAATTTGTAGCATCCAATGGCCTGCAAATACCACCATTAACAAGGTTAATAACATACGCGGTAAAAACGTCAGAGTTTGCTCTTGGATAGAAGTAGCACCTTGAATAATGGCAACCACAATACCCAACAATAATCCGGGTACAATAAGCACTAAAATGAGCTTGATAATGGTATAAACTGCGCTTGAAATAAGCTCTACCGACATTTCTGGGGTCATGGTGACATTCCAAATGTAGCCGCCAGTGTACCCGCTATCATTGACCAGCCATCGGCAAGTACAAATACCATGAGCTTAAACGGTAAACTAATGATCAGCGGCGATAGCATCATCATACCCATAGACATCAATACACTACTGACCACTAAGTCAATAATTAAAAAAGGAATAAACAACATAAAGCCTATTTGAAAAGCGGTAGTAAGCTCACTTAATACAAACGCAGGCATTAACACTTCAAACGGAATTTCTTCGGCGGTGAGTGTCGTTGGCTCATTGGCAATTAGCAGCACTTGGCGCAACTCACTTTCACGTGTTTGTCTGAGCATAAAAGCACGTAAAGGCTTTTCAGCGGTGAGTAAAGCGTCTTCTAATCCTATGGTTTGCTGCTGAAAAGGCGTATACGCGTTTTGATAAATATCTTGCCAAACCGGTCGCATAATCAACATGGTGAGCATCAGTGAGATGCCAATTAAAATTTTATTCGGCGGGCTTTGTTGTAACCCCATTGCTTGGCGTAAAATCGCCAATACAATGATAATCCTCGTAAAAGACGTTAAAACCATTAATAGCGCAGGTAATAAGCTCAATACCGTCATTAACAAAAGTATTTGCAGTTTAACGCTATAGTCTTGTCCGTCGGCCGTATCTTTTAGCGAAAACAGCGTAAGTTCTTCTGCATTTAGCCAGCTTGGTATAAACAACATGATCAACAGTAGGCTAACTTTAAAAATTACGCGTTTATTCATTTTTTTACTGATCCTTTGCGGTATCTGTTTGAGCAAATTTCAAACCATACTGCCCTTCAACCATCACGACTTCTGCTTTAGCAAAAAACACCCCATTCACTTTTACATCAAGCGCTTCGCCGGCTACTTTATCTAGTTTAAGCACGTCGCCTTCTTTGGCTTGGCTAAGCTCGCCTAAGGTAATTTCAGTACTTGCAACTTCAAGAGTCACTAACAAAGGAACGTCTTGAAAAAATGACATATTGCCTTCGTTCGTTTTATTAGCAGATTTATCATCAAATCCATCAAAAGCATCCAGCTCTAAGCCCGCTAAGGCGCTATCAAGGTTTTCATTCATAATTTAATTACTCGTTGTATTGTTTGATAATTGTGTGATTTGAAATGCTAAGCCAGCCTCTTGCTCAACGACTTGGCCTTTAAATATTTGTTTATGCCCTAGATTAAATAGCGCCGCTTCATTAAGCTCAATCGGTAATACACCGCCAGCAACACAGGCTTTTAGTTGTTTTAATGTGACTTTTTTCTTCGCCATTTCAATTTGGCCTTGCACTGCAAACTGTGCCCACATATCGGTATTGAGTGTGTCGCTACTTGCTGGGTCTTGCTCGCTATCGGCTGCGCAAAAAAAGCTAATTGGTAGCCATAAAAACCAACTTATTACTTGGCTTTCTAATATAAACCGCACTTTAAAAGCCAAATATTGTAATGCTTCTGGTAAAGCATGTGATTTTTGTATTTCACCTAATAGCGCAGAGCGTTCTCTAAATAATAAGCCCTGAATACCTTGCACTTGGCGTTGTAATAAACGGCCACAAATACGGCTCTCTGTTGCACTCAATTCATTCGTGGTAGGCGAGTAATCGTGGCTTGAATTATCTGAATTATTGAATTGCCCGCCTAAACATAAATCAGCTGTTTTATGAGCACTTTGAAAATCAAGCGCTAAGAAAGCTTCGCCTTGAGTAGGTGCAAATAAAGGACAGGCAAGAAATATTCTAGGCGATTCTTTAAACCAACTATTAATGGTTGAATGCGAACAAGGCGAAATTTCTACATCAAAGCGGCTGTCGTTAAATAATTGAGCAAGTTCTAACTCCAATGCTTTACGAATATTGACGTTTATTTGCGCTGCTTTTTGCTGCGCGTGTTCGTAGGCTCTTTGCTCTAGCGTTAGTGCAAATGGAGTAATATGCTCAGAATCTTTCGCTTTAATTAACTTTGCTTTAGCGCTTAACGTTTTACTCATATCATTGTATTTCCTGATTCATTTCTATGTTGCCTATGCATTGGTTTTTTTTGCTTTTTTTAATTGGGCTTGTAACTGTAAATGATTAACAATATCGCTGCGTAAGCGCTCATTTTTACTTATCCACTCAACCCCTAAAAACACTAACTTGTCACTTACTTCGCGGCGGTACGTTACCTTGCCAGTCAATCGATTGGCTTTATCAAACACCACAATAAATTTGTCTGGAATAGCCTTTTCAGCAGGGACTAATAAACCCACACCTCCTACGCTAATGTCTTTTGCAACGCCATGACAAAGTGGAATATCAATAAAGCAGCGACGAAGTAACTGTACGCCCACCCCGCCAAGCTGAACTGACTCTGGCTCGTAATTATCTTTGAGGTTTAAATTCCATCTTTTGTAACTTCGTTTAGTTTCTGATTGGTTACTCATAATTCTCTTCAAGGCGTAGCACAGGTTTATTAGCAGTTGCCGCACTGGCAGATTTTTTTACTGGGTTATTAATATTGCTATCATCAAACAACTGATTAAATTTTCCCTCTGCATCTTTAGTTAAAATAAGTAGTTCAACCCGTCTGTTTTCACTGGCTTTTTGGTTTTCTTTGTTCAGTGGTCGATTAGAGGAGAATGCATTTACTTGCAACACTTGGCTTGATGGCATTCCGCCCATGGTCATCACTTTTCTGGCCTGTTGCGCCCTATCGCCAGAAATATCCCAATTACGAGAGCTACCATCAATAAACAGGCTGGCGTCGCTGTGCCCAGAAATAATAATTTTGTTATTGATGTCTTTTACTAAGCCGCCAAGGTATAAAAACAGATCTTCAAAAAACGGAGTCATTTGCGACTTTGAGCGTTCAAACATTTGATGATGCTTATCATCTCTAATAATCACTCTTAGCCCTAAAGGCACTTCTTCAACTAATAAGTTATTTTTTAATAACTCTTCTTTACTAAGTTCATCAATGCTTTCAAGTAATAAACTCAACTCTGATGAGGCTTTAAATTGGCTATCAATGGCTGAATTTAACTTCTCGCCTTGTCCTGCTTTAGGCTCAACGGTTCCATCGGGCACTTGTAACACTTCACTGATTCCTGGCCTTGGAGAGTCCGGCGGCGTAATTCCCGACTCTAAGTGCTTAATTACTGAAGGAGACCCACCTAAATCAACGGGAAATGGGCTGTTTTGAGGGTCAAAAATAGCAGGGCCACCATCAAAAATTGAGTGAGTTCGCATGTAGTGTGCAATTTCTTCACGCTCAGATTCATTGGTGATCGCCATAATCCACATCACCATAAAGAACGCCATCATCGCTAAGGTAAAATCAGCAAAGGCGACTTTCCATGCGCCACCATGCGGTTTTTCGGTTGCTCTTCTACGAGAGCGTTTGATGACGATTTCTTGATTTTTGTTTTCCATCATTAAGCCGCCTTGTTAGTGATCCACTCTTCCATGGTGGTAAAGGTCGGTTTAATTTCTTCATTAATTAATTTTCTACCTGAGTCGGTCGCTACAATTGGCACGTGGCCCTTGGCATGAGCCACTAACATGGCACGCACACACTCAAACATTGCCACTTGTTTTTTTACATACTGCTCCATCGCAGAAGCAAGCGGTGCAATTAAACAATAACAGGCAAAAATACCAATAAAGGTTCCTACTAGCGCGGCTGCTACATGGTAGCCAATTTCACTTAAAGGCCCATCTAAGTGTTGCATGGTGATAATAATGCCGCCTACCGCTGCCAAAATACCAAAACCGGGCATGGCTTCAGCAATATTAGCCAGTGAGTGAGATGGTTTAAGGCGCTGTTCTTCAATGGTGTAAATTTCTTGCTCTAACATGGCATCAAAATCATGCGAGTTGATTTTTCCCATACTAAACAAACGTAAGTTATCGCAAATAAAAGTGACTAACTGAGGGAACTCATACACTTTTGGGTAGGCAAGAAAAATAGAGCTGGTTTCGGGGTTTTCAACATGCTCATCTAGGCCCTTTATGCCTTTCACTCTGGCTAAATCTAATAAAGAGTAAATAACCAGTAGCAGGTCGTGGTAAAGCTCAGAGGTATCGGTCCCTTTACCACTAATAAATTGATACTTTAATTGCGATAGCATTTCTGTCAGTACATATTTTGAATTACCCACAATTAGCGCTCCTAAGCCAGCGCCAAAAATGATTAAAAACTCGTATGGCTGCCACATAGTGGCAATGTTACCGCCGGCAAACGCAAAACCACCTAATACTGTTGCAAGTACCACTATTAACCCTATAACTCTTTGCATTCTTTATTCCTTAGGTATTAGATTTTTTGAAGCGCTTTTGTGAGCGCTTCAAGTGCTTGTTTATGAAGTTGGCAAACACGTGCCTCTGTTAAATCGAGTGTTAATGCTATTTCTTTCATATTCATTTCGTGCATGTAATACAATTGTAAGAGCAGCTTTTCTCGGGTATTGAGCTTGCTCATGGCCGCTTTTAGCGTAGCTGCTGTCTCTTCTTTGTCGTGTGTATGGGCACTGGTAAGCGCTAAATTAGGGTTAGCTTCTAATAGCGCTTCAAGGCTATCAAAGGCCTCTGCTTGCTCACTGTAGTGCAGTTGAATAAGCTCTTTATGGCTTATGCCTAATGCTTCACACATTTCGGTGTCTGTTGCGTCACGACCAAGCTGCTTTTGAAGTGAGCGGCTCATATCACGAAGCTGATGAGACTGCTGCCTTAGTTGACGCGGTCGCCAATCAACACGTCGAAATTCATCTAGCATGGCTCCACGAATACGCTTAAACGCAAATGCAGCAAACTTTTCATCTAAGTCGCGACCATAGCGACGAATAGACGACAGCAAGGCAATAATGCCTATTTGATAAATATCATCGTTATCAACAATAACGCCCACTTGAGTGCGCATATGCGCAGCCGCTCTATTAACTAAAAAAGAGTACTGCGATAATAGTTGCGTCTCTTTTTGCGGTGTGAATATCACTGGCGGCTCGGTGACTAGCTCGCCCCACTCCTCTTGCAGCATCATAGCGATAGCCTATTGAATAAAGACATTCGTAATGAGTACATTATCTAGACGAACCGAAACAGCATTCGCTAAAACCAAATTAAACTGCTCGAGTAAGTCTTTTTGAACCGCATCGATATCCTTAAAAACAGCTTTTGCTTGGCTATGGCTCATGTTGGCAAACTGTTTTACCAGTACATTTCTCACTAGCGGCTCCATGGCCTCTGTTCCTGTGTTGTAAACTGATGGCGAAGTAACAAGTACCAAGTCGAGCACCAAATAACGGGCAATTGAGTCATCTGATACGCTTATAATAAAGCGCTCCATTTCGTGATATTCAACTTTACTAATGTCAGCTTGTTTACTCCCTTGAGATGAGTCACTGTCGTTAAAAAACTGTCCCGCAAAAAATGCAGCCGCAATAAGTGCTAATACGGTTAGGGGTATTATTATTTTTTTCACTTTTATCTCTCTTAATCCAAGGTAGTTATACTAATAAATCTAACCAATCTAATGGCGATTTTGCTGAGTGAGTGCTGGCTGTATCACTATGGGAGGGCGACTCGGTTTGATTATTTGCAATCTCGTTATTTTCAAGCTGCTGTTGCGACTGCTGCTGTTTATCACTTAAATTAACATCCACTGTGGTGGATGAGTTTTGTGATAATGACTGACGCAACTGATCTAAAGTTTGTGCTATAGCATCTCTCACCTGCGCATTACTCGTAGTTAAACTGACTGAGGTTTTATCACCTTCAATATTTATCGATATTTCAATACTGCCTAAATTAGGAGGATCTAATCTAATTTGCGCGCGTTGTAGTTGTTGGCCTATTTGCAGTTTTACCTTGTCGCCAAGTACATGTAATAAGCGCTGCCCCCACTCACTGGGAGCCTCTTTTAATTTTTCTTTATGCCACTCAAAGCTCTCTGGCGCGGGTGCGGACGCTGAAAATGCATTCACTAATGTTGATTTTTGACCCGTACTCTCGCGACTTTCTGTAAAGACCATTTTCGATTGCGCACTTTGTGACAATGCCGCAAGCTCAAGTTTGCTCAGCGACACACTCGGTTGTATGGCTACTTGCTCACTGGTTAGGCTACTTGATTGCGCTTGTGCATAAGTGTTCAACACTACCGAAGGTTGATTTAATCGATTCAAAAGCGCTTGCGAGTATAGTGTTTGTGGTGCTTTGTCTACTTCGAGTGTATTTAATTCTTTATTAACTACTGCATTTGCTGGCGTTACATTTATCGCCGCAGTAGGCGCAGCCGTGGTGGCTATGTTCATTGCAATGTTTTGCACAGGCGTAGTTTTAGCAGACTCTTGAGTTACAAAGCTGTCTTCGCTCTGAGTCTCTAAATGCGTGGTCTGCAGCTGTTCATTAGTCACAAGCTGTGCTGTTGGTGTTTCCTCAGCCATTACTTCGCTATCTACACCAAGGTTACTATTTGGATTTAGTAAGGTTTTGACAGGCGCGCTTATTTTATTGGTATCAAGATTATAATTTGCGGTGCTAAAAAAATACGGATTGATTACTTCATCCGTCTCTACACTGGTATCTTCACTTTGCTCTAACTGAGCTGAACTCGCTTGTGTTTCATCAACGCTTGGTTCTTGTTGCTTTGATTGCTGCTTTGAGAAAAGCGTAAACGGCTCAATCGCAGCCTCTTGTTCCGCTGTATCTGCTGATACTGTGCTTTTTAGTATTGTTGGCTTATCAGCGGCACTGCCAAAATCAGCCTTTGTAGTCATAGAATTCGCTTGAATACTCATAATGACAGTCCTTGTTGTACTTTTTCATATGCCAGTAAGCCTTCTTTATCCTCTTGATGGCGCTGCATTTGCACTTTGATAGCTGCTTGCTTTTGACTAACCAGCTCAATTAAGTCCGCGTAGCGTGCTTTTAGATTGTCTTGTTCAGTTTTCATTGAGCTAAACCAAGGCATACTTTGTAACTGTGCATAAAGCGCAAGTAACTGCTTATCGGCTGCTTTAACTTGATACCAATTACTCTCATGGATAGCATCTTCCATGGTGCTAAGTAATTGTTCCATTTTTTGAGCTGCGTATTTTTGAGAGTGTTCCATTAGCAATACTGAATTCATTATAAGTTCATATTTCTTTTAGCAAAAAGCAAGCCAATTTTAAGTTGTTGTTTTATATTAATAAATAAAATAAAAACCCAAAAAGGCGGAAGCGGAACTTCCACCTCGGAAGGAAGTGATGTGCTATTAATAATAAATAGAAAGATTATTTAAGCAGTAGAGGAAGTAAAAAATAGCCGTGTTAAAAATGAAAAAACCAGCTAAGGGTAGCTGGTTCTAATACGTTTATTGTGTGCCTAACCCTTGCCACCCTTCTTGCAGGTTGTTCATCACCACACGGGTGGAATCAATATAGCTCAAGTCGTTTTTTATACTCGCTTGCAATAACGCTTGCCCACAATGCTGATAAAGGTTTTGCATGTTTTGCGCTACTTCACCGCCTTTTTCAAGGTCTAATGAGGCCTCAAGCCCGCCTAAAATGCGCATTAGCTTTTCAATACTTTCGGCTTTTTTATCATGTCTTTTTTGTTTTATATGGCCGGTTACTCTTTCAAGCTCATCCGAAAAGCCATCAAATAACATTAACACCAGTTTATGAATATCAGCACTGGCCGCTTTTGCATCTACCGATGTGCTTTTATAGGCTGAAAAGCCATCATTTAAATCTAACATCTATGTTTAGCTCCCAAATTGACCCATTGTAGATTCTAATTGCGCAATAGTCTGTTGCATTTGTGTAAACTGCGACAAGTAACGTTGGTACACTTGCTCCATCGAAACTTCATGATCTTTTTGTTGCCTAGTGACTATATTTAAGCTCGCCTGCAATGATTGCTTTTTATCCGTCATCAAACCATAGCTTTTAGTGAAAGGCTCTACGCGGGTTTCCAGCTTAGATAACAACCCGTTTTCACCTGTAAGCATGCTGGTTAACTGCTCAGGGTTAGTCGCCATGGCTTCTTCAAGTTTTTTATTATCTATTTTTAAGTTACCGCTACGATCAAACTCAATACCCACAGAGAACAAGGTTTTACCTTCAAACGTACCTTGAAAATCGTTGCGTAAAGAGCGAGCAAGGCCGGCAGCCATATTATCTCTTTTTAAGTACTGGTTACTGGTAATGCCATTGGTGAGCGAATTAAATTTATCTACAAAACTTTGGATGTTTTCTTTAGAGCTTTCTTGATCTTGGTTAATTGATATATGAATTGGCTGATCGCCCGGCGACTGCGCCTGCGTTAAATCAATCGTCACCCCATCAATAACCGTATCGAGTTTATTACTGCTTGAAGTGATGGTAAGTGCTGAGTTAGCCCCTAGCTTAACAATCGCATCTTGCGCTAAGGTTAAATCTTGTTTGTTTGTTATGGCATTGGTGATATCAATGCCATTGGCATCCGCAGCTGGAGTAAAACTCACACCCACCTGATTAGCAGCACCCGGCTCAGCACTGGTTAAAGTTAAAAAAGTTTCTGTGCCAGAGCGCACAACAGAGGCTTTAACACCGCTATTATCAACATGCGAGTTGATAGCATTAGCAACATCAGTTAATGATGCATCGGCGCCAAGGCTTGCAAAATCAATACTAAACGCACTGCCTGCCAAATCAATGCTTAACTCACCATCAGTGGTTAAAGCTTTAGCCGGGTCAAAACTCAATGCAACTTGGTGTGCTTGCGCTAATTGCTCCACAAATACATCGTACTCGCCGCTGGCTGCTGTGCCAGTTGCACTCACAGCTAATGCCGATGGATTGCTCACTGTGGCTGTGTTGGAAAATAAACTACTGGTGTCTTTTAAGCTAGCTTGTAAGTCATCAAAAAAGCTTGATAAATTACTTTTCAGGCTATCAAACGCCTTAATTTGATTGCTAAAAAGGCTACTTTTAGTACTTAATTGCTGATCTTTAGCGCTACGCTCAATTTGTGTATATTGTGAGGCTAATTGCCCAGGATTGATTCCTATTGCAGAGCTCATTTTAATCTCCAAGCATTTTAGTTATAAGCAAAAAAATCTAGGGTAAATATTTTTACTTATGACTATAAACAATAATAGCTACACCCTTAGGTGTAGCTATGCATACTTAATTGATTAATCACTATTAACGAAGTAGTGAACCAATCATTTGTGTTGTGCTGTTAGCTGTGCTCAGTACCGAGATACCAGAGTTCATTAGCAATTGTTGCTTAGTCATGTTTGATGTTTCAGCAGCAAAATCAGCGTCCATTAACGTACCTACAGCAGCTTGAGTGTTTTGCTTCATGTTAGATACGTTAGTCATTGTATGGTCAAGACGATTCATTGACGCACCAAGCGTTGAACGTGCAGTACCAATTTCGCCAACCAAAGTATCAACAAACGCAATCTGCGCTTGTGCTGTTGCAACGTCTGTAAATGCAGCAGCATTACCAATAGCCGTTGTCACATTCCCTAGCTCTGTAGAAATATCAACATTAAGGGTTTCTGCTGCACTTGAACCTACTTGGAAATTAACCGCACCTGCACCAAACTTACCAGCAGCTGCTAAAAGTTTAGTGCCATCACCAAACGACGTATTAGTCATGATGTTTGTAAGCTCAGTAGCTAGTGCTGTGTATTCTGCACTTTGTGCAGCCCACTCTTTTGCACCGTTTGTATCACTTGAACCTTGGGTAGCAAGTTCTTTCATGCGGTAAGCAATGTTAGTCATTTCATCAAACGCACCTTCAGCAGTTTGCATCATAGACATAGCGTTGTTACCGTTGTATAAACCAGCGTCTTGACCGCGTACTTGTGCGTTTAAGCGTGAAGCGATTTGTAGACCAGCTGCATCATCTTTTGCAGAGTTAATTTTAAAACCAGAACCTAAACGCTCAAGTGCTGTAGACAAATCGTTGTTGCTACGACCAAGTTGGTTTTGGATTGACATTGAAGCCATGTTTGATTGAATTGATAAAGCCATGTTTATTTCCTCTTTGAATTAATAGCTAAAGTAATTAGTGAACCTAAATCACCTTCTAATAACTAAGAGCGACCATATTTTTAATTACATAAACTTTTTTCTAATTATTTTTTATTTTTTTAATCAATGTGTTCAAAAAAGGTAAATTAAGCGTTTTAGACTGGCTAAAAGCAGATAAGTGGAATAGCATAAATAAAAAACGATGCAGCAATACTAGATTGCTGCATTAAAAAATTAAGTGAGAGAGTATTGCACCATATTACGAGTAATGTTTGCTTGCGACATAATCGCAGCCACACTATTTACACTCGGGTTTTGCATATGCTGTTTAACCCCTAAACTTAAAGCAAGTAGTTCATCGGTGTTGCCTAATGAACTAGCAGAGTCAAGCTGCTCTAGTTGGCTTTGTAATTGCTGTTTTTGTGCCTGAATTTTTATTAAATTGGCCTTTAAATGACGCTGCGCACTTTGAATTTGTTCACGATGCTGTGCAATAGAGGCATTTTTATCCGCTATTTTAGCAAGCTCATTAAGTGGGTTATCTAAATCATTAAGCTGCAACGAAATCGGGTTACCCGCCGCAACGCGCACACCTTGACCACTCATCACCCAAGGCTCTAAAAGTGGGGATGCATTTTCTTTTTGCGCACTAAAAAGCAGGCGATTTTCACGATTGAGCTCAACATTAATATGATGTGGTGCAAACGCATTTTGAATGGTGGTTAAATTGGTTTTTTCGTCTTGATAGGCGGGTAGCTTTAAGCTTAATGATTTGCCCGAACGCCCCATTACTAGCTGGATATTTTCTTCATGTGGGCGTGCGCTAAGTAGATCTATATTTGCATTAAGCTGTTTGGTAATAGCGCGATTTGGATCGGTTATTTTTAGCTGGGTATCAAGCCCTGAGCCTTTTTTATTTGCTACGTTTTGTAATGACGCTATTTGCACTTTAATCTTTTGTTGTTGCATAGGTTGTGGCTGAGAGTTAGCAGCTTGGGTATTTAATTGTTGTGCTAACTTTTCAAGCCCCATGTACAAGTTACGTATTGTGCTTTCGCTTTGCTCGGCTTTAGCCAACGCCTGACTAAGTGCTCCGCGCTGCGCCCAATCAGTCAGTACTTTAACTTGCTCCTCTCTGGCAACAATTTTGTTTTTCCACAAATTATTAGCAGAATCTTTTGATGATGTAACGAGTGCATCCGATTTATTGGTATTAACCAAGTCAATTGCTTGCGCCTTTTCGCTACTTTTAACCAGCATAGTTAGTTCCTGACAGTATTAAAATTTTAAATGTATGAAAACAATGAAAGTTTACTTACCGTTGAGTAAACCTGCATTGACGACTCATACGCCGCCATAGATTCATTCATCGAAATAAACGCTTCTGGATAATCAACAGCACTTAAATCATCCTGCAAATTAACCGTAAATGTGGTGATATCTTGATTACTAGTAGTAATAGAATCAAGCGATGCCATAGTAGAGCCTATGGTGGTCACTTGGCTACTAATAGTACCTAAAAAATCTGCCAATTTGTCTATCATCACCCGTGATTGATTGCCAACGCCACCCGCTGGCGGATTATTTACATCAACAAGGTAGTCTTGCATTGCATTTAAAAAGCCCGCACTAGGGTCTAAATCATTACCCACAATATTATTTTTTACACTTGAATCATCAGATACGGCGACCTCTCTGACAATATCGTCCCCGGCATAAACGTAATTCCCCGTGGCATCAATTTGAAACGGTTTTTCATCGGTTTTACTACCCGAAAAATAATACTTTCCATCGCTGTCGGTTGCATTCAGTAAGTCAACAATCGCAGGAAAGGCCACACTCATTTCTTGGCCTAGTGCTTTAATTTCTGACTCACCCATAGAGCCATCCGCCGCGGTGGTAATTAAACTTTGCAATGAATATATTTGATTAACTATGGCCGAAAGCTGCACTTCTTGTTGACCTAATGAAAAGTTAACCGCATCCATATTAGTTTTGTACTGCTCTAGCGATTTAATTTCTGAACCTAGGTTCATAATCATCACAGTGCCAAGCGGATCATCTGAGGGCTTCAGAATACGCTTGTTGGTCGCTAACTGAATTGACTTTTCGTTAAAGTTTTCAGTATTACTTTGAATGTTTTTAATTGAATTTAAATGAAACTGGTGACTACTAACTCTCATAACATTGCCCTTTAAAACATTTGCAGTAAAGATTTAAACATTTGATCTGCGGTGCTAATCACTTTGGCATTGGCACTATACATTTGCTGAAAATGCATTAAGTTTGCCGCCTCTTCATCAAGGTTTACCCCGCTGTAGCTATCGCGCGCTGCAATAGCGTTTTCACTCAAATTAGTGGCCGTGGTAATACTGTTTAGGTTTTGTTTACTGGTAATGGCAAGCTCACCCACTAATAACGTAAATTTATCGCCTTTTCCTGCCATTGAGGCAACAATATTTGCAATATTAGAGTTATCGCCCGGTCCTGAGGTACTACTGTCTTTAAAGCCAAGTTTATCGGGGGTGATCGCAGGGTTTATCTCAATTGTCCCTAATGGATTTAATGGATTGTAAGTAAACAGTGCTTCACCGGGGTCGTTATTTAAATCAAAGCCACTTTGCAGTGCACCGTTCATATCATCAGCAAGGTCAGCAACTAGGTCGTTTAAGGTTGCAAGGGTTGGTTTAATTACATCGTTATCAACACTGATCAAGCCACCAAATTGACCGCCGACGTTTTTATTAAGGGTAAATTCTTGTCCAATAAACTCGCTTGTAACTGTAGTACCATTTACTGAGATTGAGGCGGCTTTACTACCTACCACCAGCGGGGCACCACTTAAGGTACTGATATCAATAAAGCCATTATCTCGCTCAACAATAGATACGCCAATATGCCCAGATAACTGATTTACTAGGCGTTCTCGGTTGTCTTTTAGCTCTGCGGTTGATTGATTATTTGCTGTTGCTAACCCGATGCTACTGTTAATTTCGGCTATTTGCTTAGTTATAGAAGACACGTTAAGCGCTACGTTACTCATTTGTGCATTTAACTTTGTTGCTTGGCCTGCCAGTGCGCCATTAATTTGCGCAATATCTTGCATAAAGCCCTCAGCAGAGGATAAAAATTGCTGCCTGAAAGCATGTGAATCAGGCTTAGTGGCCGCTGCATTGAGTGCATCCGTTAGGCTTGCAAGAGAGTTATTTAAATTGAGTGAGTCGGTACCAATTATTTGCTCAATAAAACCTAGATATGACTGTTTGTTTTCATAATAAGTGGTATCTGAATTAGTGCGCCAAATATCATCATTTAAAAAGGCGTCAACAACCCGGTCAACCGATGCCACCTCAACCCCGCCTAAATATACATTAGAGGTTTTAAATTGAGCTTGCTGACGCGAATATCCTTCTACGGCTGCATTCGCCACATTTTGCCCTGACACAGTCAGCGCAATATTTGCTGCATTGAGGCCGCTTAACGCGTTATTTAACATAGACATGATTAACTACCTAATCGTATTAGCATTCAATGGCTGAACAAACGCCGACCCTGCATAAATATCATAGCTTTTGGTGGGTTCAAAATTTTCAGCATCTTTATGATGATCATTAGCGACCAAGGTTTGGCTATTCTTAAATGTATTTTCTATCGGGGTAATTTTCTCATCAAACTGCTTAATAATCGCTTCGGCTAAACCCAATTGATGAGTTGAGGCCAAGTGCTGCGCAGTTTGGGCGTTATGCATGTCTCTAAATTGGGCTTGCTCGTTACTATTAAAAAAACCATTGTCACCGGCCATAGTTTTGGTGGTGCTGTCCATGCTTTTTAACACCAGTTGTAAAAAAATCGCTTCAAACTGCTCTGCCGCTTGCTTTACGCCTGTTTCACTGTTGCCGGTAATGTTTTCTAGGTGAGTGGGGTCTATCGCTAATGACTGAGATAATTGGGTTGATGACTCTATTTTCATGGCTATTTCCTTTAAATAACTAATAGCTCGGCTTCTAAAGCCCCAGCATTATCAAGTGCAATTAATATCGACATAAGCTCGGCTGGCGTTGCGCCAAGTGCATTTACCGCTTTAACTATTTCATCTAAAGAGGTGCCTTCAGGCCACAGCAGCATATTTCGTTGTTGTTGATCTACCGTGATATCACTTGATTGTGTAGCTGTGGTTTGGCCATTTGAAAACGGACCAGGTTGCGACACTTGCTCTTGTTCGCTAATGGTAATGGTTAAATTGCCATGATTAACGGCCGCCTGATTCACCCGTACAGTATCGTTCATTACTACAGTACCGGTGCGACTATTAAATACGATTTTAGGACGCTCAGAGCCTTGCTCTACACTAATGTCTTGTAGCATCGACATAAACGTGTTGCGGCTATTGGCATCGCTTGGCGCACTGACCACTAAACGCGCCCAATTTTCAGCAGTGGCCACATCGGGTCCAAATACTTTGTTTATTGCGCGCACGACATTGCGAGCAGTTTGATAATTTGGATCTTTTAAATTAAGAATTACATCGCTTTGGCTTTCATACATAGCCGTAACACTGCGCTCAATGATGGCGCCATTGGGAATAAGCCCCGAAGTAGGCACATTGACAGTCACCGAGGAGCCACTTTTACCACTGGCATTAATACCCCCTACCACTAAGTTACCTTGTGCTAGCGCATACACTTTGCCATCAACCCCTTTTAACGGGGTCAACATTAAGCTACCACCATGTAAGCTTTTTGCATCGCCTAATGAGTTCACAGTTACATCAATGGCTTGGCCTGGGCTTCCCATTGGCGGCAACGTAGCATGTACCGCAACGGCGGCAATATTTTTTGATTTTGGTAATCGTTCTTCATCTACAGAGACACCAAATTGCTTTAGCATATTACTTAACGATTGGCCGGCAAATTTCACTTGGGCTTTATCACCCGACCCCGGTAAACCTACCACTAGTCCGTAACCTACCAGTTGGTTTTCTCGCACACCTAGCACATCAACAATATCTAATAATGGACGTGCTTTGGCGGCTACAGTTGCAGGCGCTAATAGGCTAAAAAAGCACACTAGCATTAATAGTAAATATTTCATTAAAACCTCAGTAATCCCTTAAAACGGATTTAAGAATCGGGTAAATAAAGTGGTAAACCAACCTGGGCGATTCGCATCTGCCAAAGTGCCTTTGCCGGTATAACTTATTTGTGCCTCTGCAATACGAAGCGACGAAACACGGTTACTTACATCAATATCGCCTGGGCGAACCAACCCTTCAATTTCAATGTATTCATCACCTTGGTTGAGCTTAATTTGCTTACGCCCTTTAATAACCAGCGACCCATTAGATAAAACATGATTAACCCGTACAGTAATAGCGCCACTGAGGAAGTTTTGCTGGCTGGCACTGCTTTCACCGTCAAACTTAGCACTCGAGCCTATACCCAAATTAAAATCAGCTACATTGAGTGCACCTGCTACTGGCACAGAAACATCCAAGTCGGTACTTTTATCTAAACTCGAATCGGCACTTTTACTCGATTGCGTACGCTCGTTAAGCACCACAGTTAAAATATCGCCAACCCGGTAGGCACGTTTATCTGCATACAAAGAAAACATATAGTTATCTTGAAATAAGCTACCATCTTGCTGATTCAAACCCTGTGCATAGGCATCTTGGCTTATTTCATAGTCTTGAACTGATTTTTGAGTGGTGTTTTGTGGGCATTTCACTTCCCCATACACCACTTCGCATTCCACCATTTGGGTTTTTGATGGAGTGTTGCTGCAACCAGCAACACCTAAAAGCAGCAAAAATAATGTTAACTTATTCATCATAATCATACGTTTTGGTTTATAAAGCGCAGCATTTCATCTGCCGCAGAGACTACTTTAGCGTTCATCTCGTAAGCGCGCTGTACGGCAATCATGCTGACCATTTCATCAACGACGCTCACGTTTGAGCCTTCAATAGTAAATTGTTGCAAGCCCCCAAAAGCATCTTCGCCAGGGATACCCTCAACAGGTTCACCCGATGCCGCTGTTTCGCGGTACAAGTTGCCACCTAAACTTTGTAAGCCTGCAGGGTTTGCAAAGTTAACCGTTAACATTTGACCTAACTCTACCGCTTGCGCATCTTTACCCACTACCGCAGTAACGGTGCCATCGGTGCCAATACTCACTTTAGTGGTGCCCTCAGGCAGCGCAATATTTTGTGCCAATGGTAAGCCGTTGCTGTTTACCAGTAATGACTCAGAGTTAAGCTGAAACTGACCGTTACGGGTAAATAATAACTCGCCGTCAGGGCTTTCAATTTGAAAGAAACCTTGCCCAGCAATGGCCACATCTAACTGATTACTGGTTGTTTCAAAACTGCCTTCAGTAAATTGCTTTTGCGTGCCGTTAATACGTACACCGGTTCCCACCTGAATCCCAGATGGCAGCTGATTAAGCTCATCTACCTGCGCGCCAGGTTGTTTTTGTACTTGGTAAAATAAGTCTTCAAATACCGCTCTGTCTTTTTTAAAACCGGCAGTGCTCACGTTCGCGAGGTTATTAGATATTGTTGTCATTCTTAAATCTTGCGCTGCAAGACCGGTTTTACTCACCCATAATGCTGAATTCATGTTTGGCTTCCTGTTTATCCACGTCCACTGATGAGCTTATTTCCGCTGGTTGCTAGTTCGTCAGCAGACTTCATCATTTTTACATTCATCTCAAATTGGCGACTGATATTCATGGTTTTGATCATTTCAGCCACGGCATTCACATTAGAGCCTTCTAAAGCACCAGTTCTTACTGTGATTGTTTCGTCGGCCTCAAGAGGCTGTAAATCGTTAGCTCTGAGTAAGCCATCAGCACCTTTAATTAAATTTGCATCGGTGCTGGCTAATTTAATTTGCGCATCTTCTGCAATTACACCGCCACCAATGGGGGTTAGGTTAATCATGCCGTTTGAGCCAATTTCAACATCACCAAACTCAGGAAGTTGAATATCGCCACCGTCACCTTGCACACGTCGGCCATTAACAGTAACAAAGCCATCGGCATCAACCACTAAATTACCCGCGCGGGTATAAGCCGGTTCGCCATTGTCATCCATCACTTCTAAATAACCGCCATTGCTCAGCGCTATATCAAGGTTACGGCCAGTGTCCATGATTGGCCCTGACGATAAATCAGTAGTTACTGGCGTTAGTTGCGCGTGGTAACGAGTACGAAACCCCTCGCCTTGTACCATCATTGATTGCGCTTGCTCTAAGTCGGCTTTAAAGCCCACCGTACTAACATTTGCTAGGTTATTTGCAGCAACACGTAAGGCGGTATTATTAAGTTCAGCACCCGAGACGGCGGTATAAATTAACTTTTCCACGCTCAGCTTCCTTAGGTGTTACTAAATAAAATTTGCATCATTTCATCAGCGCTGCTGATGGTTTTAGCATTGGCTTGGTAATTTTGTTGAAATGACATTAAGCCAACCAGCTGCTCACTAATATCAACATTTGAGCCCATAAATGAACCCGATAGCAATTTACCCAAAGAGCCACTTTCTGGCTCGCCGTAGAGTGCAGAGCCAGACTCTTCAGTTTGATACCACACGGTATTGCTGCCTTGCTCTAAACCATCAACGTTCGCAAACGAGGCAAGTACAACTTGGCCTTGTAATTTAGATTCACCGTTAGTAAATGTCGCAAATACACGGCCATCGTCTTCAACTTTCACACCAGAGAACGCTCCTGAGGTATAGCCGTTGGCATCATTTTCGTTAACACTGAAACTTGAACCAAACTGCGTAGTGCCATCGAATTTAAGTGCGATATTTAATGCTGCAGCACCACTGGTTATTTCTGCATTACCTGGTGTTGAAGTAATAGGCACTTCTAAATCAACCGCCGTTAAATCGCCTGAAAACGGCACCATTTGGCCATCGGTATCAAAGTTAAGTGTAATGGTACCGGCGTTAATTGAACCACCCGCACCATCATCAATAGCTTGAGTACCTGTCGTAGCACCAAGCGCTGAGAGCTGACCTTGAGTAAGGGGTTTACCATCTAAGAAAAACATCGCTTGCCATTCGTTACTACCCGTATGGTTAAAGTACTGGGTCATCACATGGCTATTACCTAATGAGTCGAACACTTCGGTAGATTGAGAAAAGTTATATTGGCTACCATCTTTAGGATCAAATACCGCAGGAGCTGTTGGATAAGCAATCACGTCGCTAGAAGAACTTAAGTTACCGTTAAAATTAATGTTTGTACTAGCTTGCGCTTCTATGTTTGAGGCTTCAATTTTTAAATCGGTTAATACACCCGGTACAATTGTCGGATCACCACCATCAACTTGAGACACGCCAAAGCCTTGCAGTTTGCCGCCGTTGGCATTAACAACATTTAAGTCGTTATCTAACTGAAACTGGCCAGCTTGGGTGTAAGCCGTTCGGCCGTTTTCTGATATGGCAAAAAACCCTTGGCCATCAATAGCAATATCCAGCGCATTACCAGTGCGCACAATTTCACCACCGGTAACAAAATCTTCTTTAACATTGGCAACTTTTACACCACCGCGTTGGCTACCGTTATAAACCGCGGCAAATTCTGCAGTGTTATTTTTATAACCAGCAGTACCCGAGTTAGCAATATTATTACTGGTTACTTCTAATCCTGCTTGGGTACTTTTAAGACCACTTAATCCTATATTGAACATAGACATATTATTTATTCCTCTTATTTATGCCACTTGATTAATTTCAGTGATACCAAAATTACCCAAACCATCGACTTGCAATAAAATATCTTCTAACGACTTACCTACAGAAACACGCTCAACCTCACCGCTTAACCAAGTATCAAGCTGCTTTGGCACCTCGGCTGTAGTGGCATACGCTCTGACTGCATACGCACCGGCTTCTTGGTTTTCAAATTCAAAACGCAGCGAACCGACTCCTGAATAAGGCAGTTGTTTTTCTTCAACTAACTCACCATCTTGGTTATAAAGTTGTACAGTGACAGAGTCTGCGGCTTCACCTAAATTAACCATGCCTGAGACACTGCCATCTTGCTCAAGGGCAATACTGCTTGCTTGCACATCAACCGTTTGACCAACCATATTAGTGGCTTCAAGCACCGCTAAGCTGCTGACATAATCCAAGCCATCGGCGGTGTTTTGGCGAATGCTTTGTAACGACTCAACATTCGAAAACTCTGCAAGCTGGCTTACATACTGAGTGCCGTCCATAGGTTGTAATGGATTTTGATTACTAATTTGCGCAACGAGTAACTCTAAAAACATGGTCGACATTTCATCTGCAGAACTATTACCGGCAATATTCGTGGTGTTTTTTGTGGCGTCTGCAGCGCTTGGAACGGCTGAATTAACTTGCATAATATTATTGCCCTAACTTAAGAATGCTTTGCTGCATGCTATTTACACGCCCCATTACTTCAACAGATGTTTGATAGCTGCGACTTGCAGACATCATGTCTGCCATTTCTTCGAGTGCATTTACGTTGGAGTAAAATACATAACCATCGTTGTTAGCTATTGGGTTGTTTGGCTCGTAGCGCTGCTCTACCGCTCGGTTTGACTCAGTGATCCCTAGTACATCAACCGAGGCTGAAATTGATTGGCTGTCTTGAGTTTGTTTGTACAAAGCAGAAAATACCGGTTTAAGTGCCTTGTAAGCGTCGGCTTCTGAACCGGCTGCGGTATCGGCATTCGCTAAGTTAGATGCAATGGTATCGAGGCGAATAACTTGAGCGCGCATGGCGCTGCCGCTAGCGTCATAAATTGAATTAAAAGACATTATGATTTCCCTGAAATAACTTTATGTAAGCCATTTATTTTCATATTTAAAAAGGTCAAACTGGTTTGAAAATCCATACTGTTGCTAGCAAATTTTGCTTGCTCAATATTTAACTCAACAGTATTACCATCACTTGATGGTTGATAAGGAACGCGATATTTAAGTTCATCTGTTTGTACGCCAGCAAAATCAACCTCTCTGTTTTGCGAAAAACTGGATGAAACACTTTGCATAATTTGACGGTAATCTACATCTCGAGATTTAAACCCTGGCGTGTCAACATTAGCCAAGTTACTGGCAATGATTTCTGCTCTGTCTAACCTTAATTTCATTGAAAAAGGGTGAACACCTAACGCTTTATCAAATAGTTCCATTGTTGCCTCTAATTTTTGTTTCTTGTATGCTTTCGCGCTTCGCATACACTTTCTACCTTGTGTATAACAACCTTTATGCCAACTTTTAAAAGTATATTTTTTCAATGACTTATATAAAAAAAGAGCAAAAAACAGCCCAACATACGGAAGCTGAACTTCCCCAAGGGAAGCGTTGGTTTTTCCGCTTACTTTTAACTATTGGACTACTGCCAGCTCATGCTATGGCCACCCCCATTAATTTTGATAAAGAAATTCGGCAGTTTTTACACAGTGAAATAAATAGCTATTTGCACTCGATTAATTCGCAGAGTCAGCAGCAAAACATAGAGCTATTTATTCCTAAAGGCAGCGAAAACCTAAACTGTGATGAGTTGCAAATCACTCGCTCACAAAATCACACGCCACCCGCAGGCAGAGTAAGTATTTCTGTATCTTGCCCATCGCCTGCTTGGCGTTTTAGGGCCAGTGCCAAAGTAAGTGTGTGGATAAACCTAGTAGCTGCCAAGCACACTTTAAACCGAGGTAAAGTGCTTAATAAGCAAGACTTAGAATATAAAAGCGTGGATTTAGGTAAGCACCGCCATCAAGGCGAAACAGGTATTGACCAGCTAGTTGGACTCACCGTTAAACGCGAGATTGATAAAGGCACGGTGATCTCCAACCGATACCTAGAAAAGCAGTATTTAATCAATAAAAATGAGCATATTTCACTGCAAATAAATACCGCCACTTTCTCAGCCAATGTTAAAGCCATTGCCCTTGAAGATGGTCAGCTTGGTGAGGTTATTAATGTAAAAAATTTATCATCAAAAAAAGTAGTTCAGGGCAGAGTAATTGCGCAAGGTGTGGCAGAGGCGGCATTTTAAAAAATGTCGAAATAAAAGTTAAGTAATGCTTGTACTTGGTCGCTGATATAAACTAAGCAATATAAATTCGATAAACGAATTAGGTAACAAACAATGAATATAAGCGCAATAACAACCACTGCGGTTGAGCAAAGCCAAAAAACAAACCAGCGTTCATCACTGGATGCAAAACCAGAGCAACAACCTGTAGCGGCTAAACAAGAGCAAGTAAATTCAGTGAGTGCATTAAGTAAATCAATAGACTCAACATTTCAAGATTTAGCTGCAAAGCCAGACGTTGATATGGATAAAGTAGCCCAAATGAAAGCGGCAATTGCCAGTGGTGAATTTAAAATTAATATTGATGAAACCGTTAACGCTATGGTTGAACTTCATAAAAAATGAAAACTGTAAAAGAGTATATTGTAAGTCTGCAACAAGACATTATTAAGCTAGACGCATTAATTGAATTACTTGAAACGCAATACGAATTGCTAAGCCAACGTAATGTGCAACTAGAAACACACAATAAAAAAATGCTTGGCTTTTTAGAAAGCTTAAATGAATCGCATAACCAGCGCGATGGCTTTTTGGTGAGTTTAGGCCTGCAAGGTGGCAAAGAAGGCTTAGCACAATTAACCGCGTTGCTGCCTGCTGATATAAACTCGCTCACTACAAAATTATTACACCAGCTTGAGCTAAAAACTAAAACCTGCAAAATAATGAATGAACGCTCAGGGCAATTACTGTCAAGCCAACGTCGGTTGTTACAGCGTTTAACTGGCGGTGAAAACAAACAAGCGTACCCAGAAATGCCTTTATAAATACGTTACATAAAGGCATTTCTCGTTTAGTCACTTTGCGCCATATTTTTACTTTACTCCTATTATTACCTTTCAAAACCCTATCTTGAGTCCAAAAATAGTCGTTCCGTTAAAGCTTAGTATTGTTAGCTTTTGTGCAACTTTGCGGCTAATTGTATTTATAATAAGCAAATAGCGGCTAACGCCACCTTTATTAGACTAAAGAATGATTGCTGCTGAATCTGCTGATTTTATGACCTTTCTGCTATTTTACATGGCAAGATCACACTGTAAAAACAAAAACATAAGCCATTGAATTTAAATGACTTTTAAATTTAACAAGCCAGTTACAACATATCCCTTTGCTATTTTTGTTAACACTTACAAAGCGTTAAGCTGGGCTATGCACGACCTTTTGCCTAATTACAATCTGTAGCAAGCTGTTTTACCCTGCGCACTCAATGTTCATTTGCTTTGTAAAAGCTGTATTTTTATTTTGAGTTAGCAACTAAGTTGCAGGAGAAGTCATGACCACCAAGCCGCTAGATGATAATTCATCTGATGCTATACCAGGAGCGGATACTCAAACCGTGTCCGATAGCTATGAAAATCTTCATAAGCCCAGCTCTGAGTTTGAAAGCCGCGACGCTTACCTAGAGCACGAACTGCAAATTATGCAGCCAAAACGCTGGCGTCCAAATTTACCATTTAGAGATTATCGCTTTGAATTTGAAGACACCATTCCAGCGATGGCCGCTACTATAGGTAAAGTAGTCATGGTTGCAGCCATTGCTGCCACGTTTGCAGGCCCTTTGGGTTTAAGTGATGGCTTTGTACTTGAAAACGTACGCTACGAACTTTTAATTGTTTCGCTATTTATTTTACTATTTTCGGGCTTTATTTTACCGACCGCTAATTTAGCCGGTACTCATGGCCCACTCATTCCATTAATTCCTATTGTAGTTGCCGCAGGCGGACACCCTATGGCCTTTGGTTTACTCATAGGTGCCTTTGGATTGATATTAGCATTTAGTAAAGGCGGCAGCCTCATGGCCAAGCTCACCAGTAAAGGGGTGTGTGGTGGCCTACTCCTCTATTTAGGCTTTGTGGGTACCATTTCACAAGTTAAAAAGCTGTTTGCATGGGCTGAAGAAATTCAAATGACCCATATTGCTTTTATCGTAATCTTAGCCACAATTTTACTTTATGCTTTATTGGAGCATTACAAAAAACGCTGGTTAGCCGTGCCACTGAGCTGTTTAATTGGTGGTTTTACTGCTTTTGCATTGGGCGCACCGTTTGAGTTTCATACCGCACCGGGCCTACCAAACATGAACCCTATGTACTGGTGGGGGGAAAACACTGGTTGGATGCTTGGTTTACCAACCGCTGAAAGCTTTGTAGTTGTACTTCCTTTTGCAGTTTTAGCGGTTGCTATGTGGTCGCCTGACTTTTTAGGCCATCAAGTATTTCAAAAAATTAGTTACCCAGAGCGTACTGAAAAAGTACAAATGAATATTGACGATACCATGCTTAGCGCATCAACAAGACAAACCTTTGGCTCGCTATTAGGCGGTGCTAACTTTGCGTCATCTTGGGGCACTTACATTGTTCCTGCTGCTATTGCAAAACGCCCTATTCCTGCAGGCGCAATTTTAACTGCGTTATTTTGTATTATCGCGGGTGTTTGGGGCTATCCAATGGACTTAGCTATTTGGCAGCCAGTATTGTGTGTTGCCTTAATTGTAGGGGTGTTTATTCCACTACTTGAAGCGGGTATGGAAATGACCCGTGAAGGTAAAACCACGCAATCAGCTGCCATTGTGGTGTTTGCATCAAGCTTAGTAAACCCTGCATTTGGTTGGTCACTAACTATGCTTTTGGATAACTTGGGCCTTATTGGCTGTAAAGAAAGAAGTGCTGATTTATCACGAATGAGCCGCTGGATCATCCCACTTATTATGTTTGTGTTATTAACCGGTGTAATGGCACTGGTAGGTATGCTGCCAGGCATTCCTGCGCTAATGCCAAGCTTTAGACATTAATTCCTTTATTAAACACCAAAGCGAGCTTTAACAGCTCGCTTTTTTTGTACTTATAAAAAACCAGCACGGTGTCCCTGCAATAATTACAAGCCACCCTGCAGAATTTTTATAAAGCTCGCCACCGGCTAAAAAACTTTACGCATCAAAAAACCACAACTAGTTGATATATAAATAAAATTAAGCGTTTTACTTTCTGGTATAGCCTTTGCAACTTTATAAGTGAACGTTAAAAATCATTTTATTAGTAACGCTTTTAAAATGAAAAATCATCACTCTTAATAAGGAGCTAATTATGAATAGCGATCGTATCGAAGGAAATTGGAAAGAACTTAAAGGTAAAGCGCAACAAAAATGGGGCGATCTTACCAACGATGATTTAGATAAAATTGAAGGTAGCCGTACCGAGCTTATTGGTAAAATTCAGCAAAAATACGGTAAATCGAAAGAGGAAGCCGAGCGCGAAGTAAATGACTTTGAGAAAGGCCATTAAAATAAAGCGTGTTAACAGTTTTACTTGCTAATAAAAAACCGCCAATTGGCGGTTTTTTGTATACCTTAATTCTAGGAAGGTTTTGCTAATGCTAGCGCTTCGCCAGCAAGTGCAAAAATATTTTTAAGCATTAATTGCAAAATATGCCTAATAGAAGCGTAAGTAAAAGAAATCACCTGAAATGGATAGCCACAAAATGTCAGCATATGCCCTAAAATCCCTTTTACATCTTTAGTACAATTTTTAGAAAAATCAATGCTATCAGCTAATGCTTTAGCTATCTGATCGTATACTGTGAGAGCGTTCGAAAAATGATTTTGTATCGCATATAATTTACCAGTCTCACGTAAATGAGTAATTAAAGCTGCACCAATTTTCCGAGCCCATTTAGAGGTGCGGCTACATTCGAGTCGTCTCTCATAATCAAGCCTTACCTCTTCTTGAATTCGTTTTTCCATTCCCTTGTTAATAGCAGAATAACTTTTGAAGTTGCTAGCTGTATGCAAATATCCTGGCGTATCCTTAGTCATACTATGTGCTTTTGGAGTAATAGTGGCAGCACCGTGTAAAATATATTCTTGCTCCGTATGCATAAATGGCCACACAGGCACTAAAGGAACTGGGTCGGCTGCATGTACACAACGATAAATGCTATTATCTGTTGCGGACTCAGTTTTTACTGCAAAACTATTATAACCAACTCGCGGCGCACCAAAAGTATATAATTTTACATTCGCTCCAAAACGTTGCTTTAACCAGTTAGCAGCTAAGTTTGCTAAAGCACCACCTAAACTATGACCTACAACATGAATGTTTAATTTTTTCTTAGTGCTTTGTTTAAAATACAGCTCTAACTGATTTTTGAAAGAGTTAAATGTATGGTTGAAGCCTGCATGTACAGGTTGATTATTACTACAAGTACTTAAACCACAATGTAAGTCAGTAACAACATCACGTATTTTTGCCGTGCCACGTAAAGCTAAAACATAATCATCTTCATATGCACCCTTCTTACCTTTTGCAATACAGCCAAAATTGGTCGAGTGATTAAAAACTCGCTCAAGAATAGAACCACTTACACCTTTTATAGATTCTGATTCGAATGAAAATAAAGAGCTAATCCTTTCAAAATATGGATTAGCTCTTAAGCCTCTTTTATCAAGGCTTTCGTATGAGATAGCAGCAAAGTTAGCAGCTATTGCAGGGCTTAAAACATTCATCAATATTTCCTTATAATTTAGGTTTTGTTTTATTAATTATCATCTGTTTCAATTTCTGAAAGGTCAAAATAAGCATTTTTTTCCACTACTTCAAAATCATCAGACCAACGACAGATACTTAAAGCTTCAAATTTATAGCCTTCAGTTTTTTTATTCTCAAATTTAAAAAGAACCTTTTCATCAGTGGTATCGGCTATTAATTGCCTTAATTTTTTTGCATATTCCTCTCGGTATTTAGCGCCTGACAATCTGGAACCCCAAAGGCAATATTCTTCATGATTGTAGGATAAATAAATAGCTTGAGAAGTAAAAATCTCAGCAAGTGGGACTGCTGGTTGATTAGAACGGATATTAATTTCAGGTAGTAAGAAACTTCCGTTCTTATCGGTGTAAGTGAAATCTTCAGCACATTTGCCATCAGAAAAATTTAATACTCTGTCTATTCTCACATTAGATAAAGGCTTGCCCTTTTCACTAACTTGGCCTTTCACCTCAGGGCACAAGTGCACTTTGTAAGCACCAATATGATTACCAAACTTTTTAAGTGTCGTTAAAAATGACATAAACAAGAAGCCTTAAAAATAGGCCGTGAACATTTTGTGGAGGGTTGCTACATGATTCCCTATAAGCTTAAATATTCACATGCCTTTGTAAATAGACCTCATATGATAAACAAGCCTATATAAAATACAATAATTAAAGCTTCAGATGTATAGGTAAATCGAAAGAGAAGCTGAGCGCGAAGTAAATGACTTTGAGAAAGGACATTAATATAAAGCGAATTAACAGCTTTACTTGCTAATAAAAACTGCAAGCTGGCGGGTTTTTTTATGCCTTAAACTTTAATTGAGCTTTGAAGTGCTCAGTATTTTTTCATGATTGGAGCTAACTTATATTTGTATTTAATTTGATAAATCCAAACTATTTCCTAAACTCAAAATTAATCTCATACAAATAAGTTATCGTTTATTAAATTGTTTCTACAAAATTTACTAAGATAAAACCTCAAAGGTAATAAATATGAAAAGCATGAGCATCCCAGCGTTAATAATTAGCTTAATATTATCAGCTAATGTAATGGCTAAAACTGTCAGTATTCGGGCTGATAGCTGGTATCCAATGAATGGAGAACCTGACTCTGAAAAAGAAGGCTTTATGATTGATTTTGCCCGCGAGGTTTTCTCTGCTGCTGGGTATGATGTTGATTACAAAATCATGCCTTGGGAACGTGCCATTGTATCCACCCGAGAAGGTAGCTCTGATTGCGTTGTTGGTGCTTATACTGAAGATGCGCCTGACTTTAATTTCCCTGCTGAACAATGGGGAAAAGATATAACAGGTTACTTTATATTGAATTCCTCTTCATGGGTTTTCAATAACCTAGACTCTCTACTAACAGAAAAAGTTGGCGTAATTGAAGGTTATGCTTATGGCGAAGATTTAGATAAATTAATCGCATCAAGAAAGGATATTTTTAAATCAATTCCAGGGAATGACGCGCTAGAGAAAAACTTTAAAAAGTTAGCCGCAAATCGGATCGATGTCGTTATAGAATCAGTTTCCGTCGGAAAAGCTAAAATTAAGGATATGAACTTAGAAAGTAAAGTGAAGCTTGGAGGCCAAAATCCTTCCTCTGATTCAATTTACATAGCATGTTCACCGAATACCAAAGGTAAAGCGCTAACACAGATAGTAGATGAAGGCACAAAAGCAATGAGAGAATCAGGCAAGTTATCTCAAATAATGGAAAAGTATGGTTTAAGCGATTGGAAATAAAAAAGTTAAATAGGTGATTAACAATAAGCCTAGCATTGGGTAGTTGCTTTATTAATTTTTAAAATGGGTAAGGAGAGTGTTCAGAATTCTGAGCGCCCTCCCTCTGTCAAACTTAGCCCTTTTTATACCCTACAACAACATTTCAAAAAACAAGGCTGCTAGCTCATGCCTTCCTGTTACATCCGCTTTTTTATAAATAGCCGAAGATTGATTACTGATGGTTTTTTCAGATTTATCTCTAATGTTGGCAATCTCTGAAGTTGATAATCCTTTTACTAAAAATAGAGCAACTTCTTTTTCAGCTGCCGTTAGCCCCCACTTTTGAAACTGCTCTTCAATTTTACTAAAAAATGCAACTTTTGAGTCCTCTAGTTGCTGGTTAAGCAGCCTAATATTTTCTTTTGACGCTTTTAACTGCGCCAAATTGAGTTTTTCATTCGTAGTACGCTTATGGATATCAATCATTAAATAAACGAACAAAGCTAACGATACAACAATTAGCATTATTTCTTGAAAAATATGCTTAGGTTCTACATTGCTTGAAATATCGATTGATAAATCAATTAATTTAAAAATAATGATTAGAATCAATGTAAATGAAATCAACTTGTCTTTATGCATTTTCACCTAGCCATAAAAAAAGCCACAACAGCGTGGCCTTAATTATTGTTATACGTTCACTTACTTTAGTTCAGCTTCATCAGCAAGGATATATTTATTTTCAACCCATTGGCCTTCAACTTCAATTGCGGCCCCCACGGTTAAGGCACTCATAAACGTTGCTAAATTAACATCTTGGTCATTCACTTCAAGCTCTGCATTTTCAGATAATTGCACTTCATAGCCGTTTAACATAAAGCTATTTGCTGTTAAAAGTTCAGTAACCGTACCTTCTAATTCAACATAGCCAACTTTGTTATCATCACCGCCATTATCGTCATCTCCAGCGTCCCCACCGTCGTCGTCTCCATCGTCGCTTTTATTCTCAAGCTCAACTTTACCAAGCACAAATACGTTATTGATATCATATAGGCCTTCAACATCAACTCTATCGCCAACGACAAGCTGCTCTATAAACGTTGTTAGAGAAACCAATACATCATTTATGATATATTTTGCATTGGCATCTAACACAATTTCAGCTCCATTAACCGTTATTGTATTGTTTGAAATTGCAGTGATCTGCCCCTTCATTTCCCATTCTTGCTGGTATTCGTCTTGGTCTTCTTTTTCGATTTTTAACACACTTAATAACGGTGACGTTTGTAGATAAGCAATCTCAACATAATCATTAATATTTAAGGTGTCGAAACTAAAGTATTGCTCGTCGTCATCTTCAAAACGACTAAATTCGTTGAATACGTATAACACGCCATTAACGGTAATCGTTTTGTTATCACGGTCTATGCTTTCAATAACGCCTTTTACTTTGCCGTCTGATGAGTAAGATGATTGTTTTGATTCAACTTTAATGATCTGACTATTATCAATATAAAGCTCAACAAACATCCCCACCGTTAAGTTATTGAGTGCAACACCTTCAACCTCAACATTATTTGCATAGTCAAATACTTGGCCGTTAACCCCTATAGAGGTCGCACTAATTTGAGTAATTAGTCCCTCTATTTCATAGCGTAATACGCTATCGTCATCAACATCGAGCGACTCTTTAACCGTTCTCGCATCAACCTCATTGGCAACCATCACGCCATCAACTAAATTACCTTCAACTTTTACATAGCTGTTATTTGCCAATACCCCATCAATTTCAGCTAGCCGATAATCAATCACCACATCATTAATAGTAAATTGTAATGCGGTCTCATCTAAATTAGATACGATCCCAGCAGTATATTCATAATCGTCGTTGTCTGTATCGGTGTCTAATTCAATGTATGACGCTAAAAAAGTACCATCCGCTTGCGGATAGCCGCTTATTTCAACTCGCTGCCCGACACTTATTAGCGCTTCTGAGGTATCAATAAAATGCGTTAAATCGTTATAAAATATAACGGTATTCGCAATCGTTATTTGGCTATTATTTCGGTCAATACTCTGAATTACCCCCTCCACCTCAGTATCGTATTCAACGTCTTGAGCAACCCATTCACCAGAGTCATTTTCTTGCGCTGAAAAGCTAATTTTCATGCCCACACTCAGTGCGTTTAATTGAGTGTTTAGGCCATTTTTTTTAATATTGCTGGTGTCGGTATTATATTTAATGCCATCAACATAAATACTCCCAAATCCGGTGATCATACCTTGCGTTACAACAAGCTTAGGAGAAATTGAAACGGGAGGGGTTATCGGGTTAACAACAATAGAGTCTGGCTGCTCACTTTGATTAGAGCCACCGCAAGCGGTCAATATGGTCAATGCGCTTAAAGTGAATATATGTTTATTCATTTTTTTCATACTAATAATCCTAGGGGTTAAGGTTAATTGGATATACTTCAAAAGATTATTGACCTATTTATAGCGTTGGTAAATAGGTGATTTTACCTAGCTTAGTCAACTTGCTGTTTTTACTAAAATTAACAATTTATATAATTGAACTATTAATTTAAACCTTGGTGCATATCAATTTATATGCAAAACAGTGGCTGCGTTTAAAACTATTTATTAAAACGCCATACACAAAAAAACCGCCAATTGGCGGTTTTAAGTTAGGCTTAATACAATTTATTTAGCGAGAGCCAATTTCACTGCCGCCTCTGCGTGTAGTTTGGTGGTATCGTAAAGCGGAACCTGCGTATGTTGTGGCTTTACCAACAAGGCTATTTCAGTACAGCCTAAAATAACGGCCTGCGCGCCTTGTGCAAATAAGCGCTCTATAATGCGTATATAATCAGCTCGCGAATCTTCATCAATAACCCCTTGGCATAACTGCGAATAAATAACCTCGTGCACTCGCTTTCGCTCAATAGGCTCAGGTATTAATACCTCAATGTTATGCTTATTAGTTAAACGCTCTTTGTAAAAGTTTTGCTCCATTGTAAATTGCGTTCCCAACAACCCTACTCGCGTAATGTTATCGTGCTTTAGTTGCTCAGCGGTGGCATCGGCAATATGCAAAATAGGAATGGTAATATTACTGGCAATCTCATCGGCCACTTTATGCATAGTGTTGGTACAAATAAGTAAAAAGTCGGCACCACCAGCCTCTACAGATTTAGCCGCATCGGTGAGTATAGTGGCTGTTTGTTGCCAATCACCTTGATGCTGTAGCGCTTCAATTTTTGCAAAATCGACGCTCACCATACAAATTTTAGCACTATGCAACCCACCTAACGCATTTTTAACACCGTGGTTTAACGCTTTGTAATAGCTGGCTGTTGACTCCCAACTCATACCTCCGAGCATGCCAATCGTTTTCATAAAATTGCCTTGTTTAAAAGTGGTTAAGAGCAAGCCAATTGCTACACAGCTATGCGACAAAACAATAAGCTAAAATACCTGTAAAGTCTTATATAGCGAGCCCTCTGACTCATTATGCTTAATTCTGTCTTACTGTTTTGCTAACTATCAGATGTTGACTTAACAACGAATTTTTCGAATACACAATTTAGTGGGAAATAAATTACCAAATAAATAGCTAGGAAAAGTAAAAACTCCATATAAAAAGGTAGATCTTTTAGGTTTATTATTGAATCAGTTAAATAGCGGCTAACAAACGATGTAATGAATGCAGATAAAAATATAATGACTAAGTTTGAAGTTTTTTTATTCATGTAAATCCTTTTAAAAAAGCTAATAGCTTAACATTACCCATTATCTTAGTTAGTGCCCCCTAAAACGGGAATTTATATATTGATTAATAATTCCACTAAATAAACTCTTTGTAAACAACCTAGTTCTTAAAATAAAAAACGAGCCTACCTTGGCTCGTTTTTGTTTTACTGATAGCTGACAGCTAAAAACTGACCGCTTCAACTTTTGACCGCTGCTCTTCTAATCAGGATCATACCCCAAATTAGGCGATAACCACCTTTCGGCTTCTGCGAGCGTCATATTTGTTCGCTTGGCGTAGTCTTCTACCTGATCTTTTTGCACAGCAGCAACGGCGTAGTATTTTGCTTGTGGGTGTGAAAAGTACCAGCCCGACACCGCAGCTCCTGGCCACATGGCGTACGAGCTGGTGAGCTGCATACCAATACGTTTTTCGGTATCGAGCAACTGCCAAATTTTCTTTTTCTCGGTGTGCTCTGGGCACGCTGGGTAACCAGGCGCTGGGCGAATACCTTGGTAGTTTTCGCGGATTAGCTCATCGTTAGGCAGGTTTTCATCTGGTGCATAACCCCAATACTCTTTACGCACTTGTTCGTGCAAGTATTCGGCAAAGGCCTCAGCAAGCCTGTCGGCAACCGCTTTTACCATTATTTTATTGTAGTCGTCTTGCTTGGCATCGAACGCATTGGCGAGGTCGTCTTCTTCTAGGCCGCCCGTTACCGCAAACGCACCAAAGTAGTCAGGTGTGCCTTTTGGCGCAATGTAATCGGCTAAACAGTAATTAGCAAAGTCGGTTTTTTCGGTTTGCTGGCGTAAATGACATGAGGTAGTTAATAGCTCTTTTCGCGTTTCGTCGGTGTAAATTTCTATATCATCGCCCACACGGTTTGCTGGGAATAAACCAATAACACCTAATGGCTGTAAACTGCCTGACTTTTCAAGTTCATCGAGCATGTCGTTGGCGTCTTTAAACAAGCTTTGTGCTTGTTCGCCCACTACTTCGTCGGTCATTATGCGCGGATATTTACCGGCGATTGACCAGGTCATAAAGTACGGCGTCCAGTCTATGTATTTACGTAAAGTCGAAATTGATACATTTTTAAACTCGGTCACACCCAGCTTTTTCGGCACGGGTGGTGTGTAGTTATCCCAATCGAGCTTTGCAGCATTATCGCGGGCGCGCTGTATGGTAACTGGTTTTGAGCGCGGCTTTTTGCGTGCTTGTTGTTCGCGTACTTTGTCGTACTCGGCAGTGGTTTTAGCTAAAAATTCTGCTTTATGCTCTTTTGATAATAAATTAGACACCACACCCACGGCGCGGCTGGCGTTATTTACATACACTACGCCTTTGTCGTACTGCGGCTCTATTTTCACTGCGGTATGCGCTTTTGAGGTGGTTGCCCCACCAATCATGAGCGGCAGCTCAAAGCCACGACGTTTCATTTCTTTGGCAACATGTACCATTTCATCAAGCGATGGGGTAATTAAGCCCGAAAGGCCTATAATATCGGCTTTTTCGTCAATCGCGGTTTGCAGTATTTTATCTGCTGGCACCATTACGCCAAGGTCGATTACTTCGTAGTTATTACATTGTAGTACTACGCCAACAATGTTTTTACCTATGTCATGCACGTCACCTTTTACGGTAGCCATAACAATTTTACCGTTGGTGGCGCCTTCTTCTTTTTCGGCTTCAATGAATGGGTCAAGGTAGGCCACGGCTCGCTTCATCACACGAGCCGATTTAACCACTTGGGGTAAAAACATTTTACCGGCACCAAATAAATCCCCAACCACGTTCATGCCATCCATGAGTGGCCCTTCAATGACGTGAATAGGTTTATCGGCGCCAGCACGGCACTCTTCTGTGTCTTCATCTATAAAGGTGGTTATGCCTTTTACTAGAGCATGCTCTAGGCGCTTTTCAACCGACCAAGTGCGCCATTCTAAATCTTCTACCCGCTCAGCTTGTGCCATGCCTGAATATTTAGGCGCAAGTTCAACAAGGCGCTCGCCCGCACCGGGGTCGGTGTTAAGAATTACATCTTCTACGGCTTTACGAAGTTCCTCGGGGATGTCGTCGTAAACCGCAAGTTGCCCTGCGTTTACTATGCCCATATCCATACCCGCTTTTATAGCATGGTATAAAAACACCGAGTGAATCGCTTCACGTACTGGGTTATTACCTCTAAACGAGAACGATACGTTTGATACCCCACCCGACACTTTACAGTGCGGTAAGTTTTGCTTAATACGGCGGGTGCCTTCAATAAATTCTACGGCGTAGTTGTCGTGCTCTTCTATGCCGGTGGCAACGGCAAATATATTGGGATCGAATATAATATCTTCTGGCGGGAAGCCAATTTCATCAACCAAAATACGGTAGCTGCGCTCACAAATTTCAAACTTACGATCGGCAGTATCGGCTTGGCCGTCGGTATCAAATGCCATCACAACAGCGGCGGCGCCAAAGCGTTTTATAATTTTAGCTTGGCGAATAAACGGCTCTTCACCCTCTTTGAGTGAAATGGAGTTAACAATGGCCTTGCCTTGAATACACTTTAAGCCTGCTTCTATTACTTCCCATTTAGAGGAGTCGACCATAATAGGTACTTTAGAAATATCAGGCTCTGAGGCAATTAAGTTTAAAAACTTCACCATGGCGGCTTTTGAGTCCAGCATGGCTTCGTCCATGTTGATATCAATAACTTGGGCGCCATTTTCTACTTGCTCGCGGGCCACATTAAGGGCGGTCTCGTAGTCTTCTTCCATGATCAAACGTTTAAACATCGCCGAGCCAGTTACGTTAGTACGCTCGCCGACATTGGTAAATACTGCAATTTGTTGGGTCATTGGCGGCTCCTTAATTTAAGTTACAGGCTTCTAGGCCTGATAAACGCATACGCACTTCAAGCTCAGGTAATTTTCGTGGTGCTGTGCCTTCAAGCCCTTTGGCAAAGGCACGAATGTGCGCAGGCGTAGTGCCGCAGCAACCGCCAACAATATTAATAAAGCCCGATTTACCCCAATCTATGATCTCTTTTGCCATGTCGTCTGCTTCTAAGTCGTATTCTCCAAACTCATTAGGTAAGCCCGCGTTAGGGTGAACAGAGACAAAGGTTTCGCACACACGCGATAGCTCTTCAACGTATTGGCGCAGTAAATCTGGCCCAAGGGCGCAATTTAAGCCGATTGAAAGCGGCTTAATATGGCGAATAGAGTTATAAAATGCTTCGGTTGTTTGCCCTGAAAGCGTACGGCCTGAGGCATCGGTAATAGTACCTGAAATCATCACTGGCAATGTGCGCCCTGCTTGTTCAAACGCTTCTTCTACTGCGAACGAGGCGGCTTTTGCATTAAGCGTGTCGAATATGGTTTCGATTAAAATAATATCTACACCGCCCTCCATAAGCGCAAGGGTTGACTCAACATACGCAGTCACTAACTTATCAAAGGTGATATTACGATAGCCGGGGTCGTTTACATCCGGCGATAACGAACAGGTTTTAGACGTTGGCCCTAACACACCGGCTACATAGCGCGGTTTTTCTGGGGTTTTGGCGCTAAATTCATCACATGAAGCGCGGGCTAACTTAGCCGACTCTAAATTGACTTCACGGCTTATGCTCGCCATGTCGTAATCTTCCATCGAAATGGTGGTAGAGTTAAAGGTGTTAGTTTCGATAATATCGGCACCAGCGGCTAAAAAGCTGCGGTGTATATCAGTAATAATTTCTGGCTTGGTTAGGCTTAATAAATCGTTGTTGCCTTTAATAAGCACGTGCCAATCTTTAAAACGTTCACCACGGTAGTCTTGCTCTTCAAGCTTATGCGCTTGGATCATGGTTCCCATTGCACCATCTAAAATTAAAATGCGCTGTTTGAGCGCAGCGCTCAGCTCTTGATGCTTATTGTTTTGAGGATTATTCGGCATAGTTGTTAGTCCTTACGTCTTGGCTAACTAAGTTAATATCATAGGGTGTGGTTTGGTAAACGTAATAATTTAACCAGTTTGAAAACAGCAAAAACGCGTGGCTTTGCCATGTTTTAGATGGTTGCTTGCTGGCATCGTCATCAGGAAAATAGTTTTCGGGCTTTGGCGCATCAGGGCTTTTTTGTAAATCGCGCTCATATTCGGCTTTTAAACTGTCGGCATCGTATTCTGGGTGGCCGGTAATAAACACTTGGCTGCCCGATTTATTTTTAAGTAAATAAGCCCCGACTCGTTCAGAGCCCGCTAATACCACCAGCTCTTCACAGGCGTTTATTTTATTTATATCTATGTGGCCATAGCGTGAGTGCGGCACTAAAAAGGTATCGTCAAAGCCGCGGGTAAGTGCACCATGGGCAAAGTAGCATTGATGGGTAAACACCCCACACAGTTTATTTTCTTTTAAATCGCGCTTTAAATTATAACGGTGATATAAAGCCGCGTGGGCAGCCCAGCAAGAAAACAAGGTAGAGGTTACATGCTGCTCGGCCCAATCAATAATCACTTTGAATTCTTCCCAATACGCCACCTCTTCATACTCTAAATGTGCGAGCGGCGCACCGGTAATTAATAGTGCATCATAGTTGTTGTCTTTCACTTCTGAGAAATAACGATAAAAGGTATCTAAGTGTTGCTCTGAGTTACTACTGCTACGGTGCGTGTCTAGGCGCAATAGCTCAACATTTACTTGCAGCGGAGAATTAGCCAACAAGCGAATAAACTGTACTTCGGTTTCTACTTTATTAGGCATAAGATTAAGAATAGCCAAACGCATAGGGCGTATTTCTTGCGTTTTTGCACGTGTTTTTGGCATTACAAACACGTTTTCATGACGTAAACGTGCAATAGCTGGCAATTCGTCTTCTACTGTAATTGGCATTCTTAAAGCTCCTGCTCATAAAAACCGAGAATTAATACGCTCTCATTATGAACAGAATGTGAAAAATATCAACCTCTAGATGTATAGATGTCTAAATGAAATTTATTCACGCGGTTTGTACAAATTGAATATGTACTTTAAAACAGCCCCATTCGTTGACTGTTTCACCTGTGAGCCACTACAATACAGCATTGAAATTTTTATTATTATTGAAGGCTTCTTCCATGGTTTTACCTGATAAGTTTATATTCTCGATGAGTCGAGTATCTAAGGTTGTGCCACCAAAACGCACTATCTTAAAAGATATTTCGTTGCATTTTTTCCCAGGCGCAAAAATTGGTGTGCTAGGTCTAAATGGTTCTGGTAAATCATCATTACTACGCATTATGGCAGGTGTTGATGAAGATTTTGAAGGTGAAGCTCGCCCTCAACCAGGCACTAAAATTGGTTACTTGCCGCAAGAGCCTGTTTTGGACGAAAGCAAAACAGTTCGTGAAATTGTTGAAGAAGCTGTAGGTGAAGTAAAACATGCCCTTAACCGCCTTGACGAAGTGTATAACGAATACGCAATGGAAGGCGCTGACTTTGACGCACTGGCTAAAGAACAAGGTGAATTAGAAGCGGTTATTCAAGCGCACGATGGTCATAATATCGATAACGTATTAGAGCGTGCAGCCGATGCTCTGCGTTTACCTGAGTGGGATGCTAAAATTGAGCACCTATCGGGTGGTGAACGCCGCCGTGTTGCTATTTGTCGTTTATTACTTGAAAAACCAGATATGCTTATTCTCGATGAGCCAACTAACCACTTAGATGCTGAGTCGGTTGCCTGGTTAGAGCGCTTCCTACATGACTACGAAGGCACTGTTGTGGCAGTAACGCATGACCGTTACTTCCTTGATAATGTTGCTGGCTGGATTTTAGAGCTTGACCGTGGTGAAGGTATTCCGTGGGAAGGTAACTACTCGTCTTGGCTTGAGCAAAAAGATGCCCGCTTACAACAAGAGCAAAAATCTGAAAAAGCACGTCAAAAGTCGATTGCACAAGAACTTGAATGGGTTCGTTCAAACCCTAAAGGTCGTCAAGCTAAGTCAAAAGCGCGTATGGCACAGTTTAGCGAGCTACAACAGTCTGATTACCAAAAACGTAACGAAACCAACGAGCTGTTTATTCCACCTGGCCCACGTTTAGGTGACCAAGTATTAGAAGTAAACAACTTACGTAAAAGCTTTGGCGACCGTGTTTTAATTGATGATTTAAGCTTTAGCATGCCTAAAGGCGCTATTGTGGGTATTATTGGTGCCAATGGTGCAGGTAAATCAACGCTATTCAAAATGCTAAGCGGTGAAGAGCAGCCAGATAGCGGTAATATCAGCATTGGTGAAACAGTAGAACTGGCAACTGTTGATCAGTTCCGTGGCAACATGGACGAAAGCAAAACGGTATTCCAAGAAATCTCTGATGGCCAAGATGTACTAAAAATTGGTAACTTTGAGTTCCCAAGCCGTGCTTATGTTAGCCGTTTTAACTTTAAAGGTAACGATCAACAAAAGTTTGTTAAAGACCTTTCAGGTGGTGAGCGCAACCGTTTACACCTAGCTAAGCTGTTAAAAGCAGGCGGCAACTTAGTACTACTGGATGAGCCAACCAATGACTTGGACGTTGAAACATTACGTGCCCTTGAGAATGCTATTTTAGAATTCCCTGGTTGTGTCATGTGTATCTCGCATGACCGTTGGTTCCTTGACCGTATTGCTACACACATTTTAGATTACCGTGACGAAGGCCAAATTAACTTCTTTGATGGTAACTACACTGAGTACGAAGAGTGGCTTAAAAAGACCCTTGGCGCAGAAGCTGCACAGCCTAAGCGTATTAAGTACAAAAAAATTGGCTAACAGCCACAGTGAATAAGTTAAAAGCCCTGCATTTTATGCGGGGCTTTTTTATGCGAGCTATTTTTATCTTTGAGCAAATTGGCGTGTTGAGCATTACCAGCTATGCTTATTATAAATAACAACTTTATAAGATTATTATGCAAAACCGTCGGCAATTTTCTCGTATTATGTTCTCTACAGCAGCGCAATTGGAAACGGCTAGCTCCCAGTATGCATGTACCCTATTAGATATTTCTTTACATGGTGCACTGATCACTAAAAGCGATGCCTTTACATGCAACAAAAATGACGAAGCAATATTACGTTTTACCTTGCCACAAAGCGATATTGAAATAAAAATGCCGGTGGTTATTCGTCACATAGAAGAAAACCATATTGGTCTTAAATGTCATAACATTGATATAGACAGCATTACGCATTTAAAGCGCTTGGTTGAACTAAACCTTGCTGATGAAACATTATTACACCGTGAGCTTGAAACGCTTATTTACCAAACATAAATAGACGCACTGCGTGAAGTTGATTACCATAACCAAAAATAATTAAACGACGCAGATATGAGTTTAAATCCCAATCTACCTTTAGTTTATCATCCTAATTACTCGTTTAGTTTTGATCCCAAACACCGCTTTGTAATGAGTAAATTTGCGCAGCTATACCAGCATGTTAAAACCCTTGGGCTTGCTGGCAGCAATATCATAGAGCCACCACATGGTCGTGTTGAAGAGTTAGAAATAGTGCACTGTGAAAACTACATTCACGATTTATGGCATAATCGCCTAGATGAAAAAGCCATGCGCCGTATTGGCTTACCCTGGTCGCAAGCACTAATGAACCGCACATTTACCGCCCCATTAGGGACACTGCAAACTGCGCGTTTAGCGCTTAAAAGTGGTCTTGCGTGCCATTTAGCGGGCGGCACTCACCATGCCCACAGTGATTTTGGCTCGGGTTTTTGTATGGTGAACGATTTAGCTTTTACCGCACAGACGTTAATTCAAAACCGTGAAGTGACTAACGTACTGATTTTTGATTTAGATGTTCACCAAGGTGATGGCACGGCAGCCATTCTGGCTCATCAACCTTATGCGTTTACCTGTTCAATACACTGTGAGAAAAACTTCCCATTTAGAAAGTCCCCTAGCGATTTAGATATTGGTTTAGCCAATAATATGCAAGACGCTGAATATTTAGGTATTGTTGACGATACCCTGCAATTTTTATTACACGAGCTTAACCCAGATCTGGTTTTGTATGATGCTGGGGTTGATATTTGGCAAGAGGATGGCTTAGGCAAACTGGATATTAGTTGGCAAGGAATAGAAAAGCGCGACCACATAGTGCTTAAGCGTTGCCTTGCAAATAACACCCCAGTGGCCACTGTGATTGGTGGAGGCTATGACAGAGATCATCAGCGCCTAGCAAAACGTCATGGCATTGTTATAGAGCAAGCTGCCAGTTTTTAATTATACTTTTAACTGACTCGGCGTAATACCTGTCCAACGCTTAAATGCACGGCGAAAATTAGGAATATCATAAAATGCTAAACGCATCGCGACTTCTTCATTGCCTTGCTGACACACCCCCAGTAAATAAAGCGCTTTAAGTTTGTTTTGTTCATCTTGTAATTGTGAATAACTAAAACCATGCTGTTTCAGTTTGCGCTTAAAAGTCGCCGAGCTCATAGCAAATTGCTCTGCAGTACTAACGAGATTATTGTTTGTATTGTGGTAAATGGATAGGCAAACCGCCTCAACAAAAGACAAAGATACATTTTTAGGCAATTGACTTTGCGCTATGCACTGCTGCCACCGCAATGGGCTTGACTCTGGGTTTGAGCACTTAAGTAATTGTTTATTAAAGTGCCAACGGGTGTAGGGTTGTTCAAACCGAACCCGTAAGCCTAAGTGCTGCTCATACTCTTGAATATGCCGCGGGCGCTTACAGGTAAAATCAAAATAACACTGTGGGTAGTGATCACTCACTCTTTTAAGTAAGCTAATTAACGCGGCACTATATATTTCAAAACAATAATTTTTTAATGACTCGTCCATACCGATACTCGGTTGCAAGTACAGATAAAAATCGTCTTGAAATATATGCTTACGGGTAAAAAATAAAGGCGCAATAACAGTGCGGATCTGTTGTAATTGCTTCAAAGCCATACCTAAACTTGGGCTTAAACGCACACTTTGCACCGCAGGGCTAAAATCATTAACCAATTGATGACCCAGTAAAAAACCACTGTCGTTACTCTTCATTAAGGTTTTAAACTGGCTAATTAAAGCCAATAACTGCGATAAACTAAAACGCTGTGATAGGTCATATAAATCTTGCTCAAAAATACCCGTACCACGCAGCAATTTATGCAGCGGGATCCCTCGTCCTTGAGCAAGCTCCACCAGCGCAGTGATAATCCCCTCGGCGCTGAGGTATTTATCGTCTAAGCTAATATACTGCTGCACCTACAAGCGCCTTTTGTTGTTGTAATTGTTGATGTAGCTGGCTGGTTTGCTGCACTGGATCTTGCTCTAAATCCATTGCCATGGTGGCGGTTAAAATATGCTGAAACTGTGCACCTTTGCTTTTTGCGACTTTAAACGCACAGTGATTAAGCGCCGCTTTCATTTGCGCTAATAGCTCTTTGGCTTGGCTTTGGCTGGTATTCGGCATAAGTACAATAAAGCAATCACCGGCATAGCGACATAGCACATCGTTTAATCGGCAATTCATTACTAATAAATCACTAATTTCTCGTAGTAACCTATCGCCTTCACTAAAACCAAACTGCGCATTAAACTTTGCAAAATCACGAATATCAATAACACCTAAAGTGGCGGATTGCTGCTCTGTTTGGCGTTGCTGCATCAGTGAATGTAAGTAGTTAACTCGGTATAACCCTGTTACAGGACAGACTTTTTCATGCTCTCGCAGATGCGCTTCTCGACGACGCAATTGACGATTTAAAACAAATTGTTCTTGATGCCAATAATAAAGCCCAACACTGGTAAGCGACATACCAAACGGCGCTGGCAGTGATTCAAACCAAGTGAGCCATAATTGTGGTGGTTGTTTTAACCACTCATCGAGTAAATCGAGCGTGGCGGAGAACATAAACAAACCCAAACCTAGCACCAATAAGGTGGTTACTTTGCCTGGCGGACGTGAAATAAGTAATGCAACTATCCAGCTGAGAGTCATCAACACAATCCCGCCCTCACCGACAATATCGAGCCACGCAATGTCTTGCCATTGCTTAAGTTCGCCAAAATAAGTACATATTGCTACAGCCATAACTAACAATAAAATGATGGTGTTGGTTAATTTTGCATGGTTGGTAAATGGGTTATATCGCATTAGGGTGGCTTCTTTAGTCTATGTTGGTCTGCATGCTAGCTTAGTCATGCTGTGTTCGTCAGGGTCATATTGGCTCATTGATATGACATTGAGATTAAAATTTATAGGTATTTAACCTAGTAATAACCATCTTTAGTGCGCTGGAGCCGTGTTTAAACAGCTCAAATGTCTGTTTAAAAAGTACTAAGTTTGCGTTTTGTCAGGAATTAACGGTAAAACTGTCACATTAGCGTCATTAACTTTTTTTAGTTTGCTCACCAAACCAAGGACAACCGGAGCAAATCAATGAAACAATTTAAGTTAAATGCTGTTGTGGCGGCGTTAGCACTGAGCCAATTTAGTGTTAGCGTGAATGCACAAGAACAAACATCACCAAGAGAACCTGAAGTAAAGGTTTCTGAAGAACTTGTGGTATATGGCGAGATTGGTTATCGCAACCGCTCGCAAGAACTAGCGCCCACGCTTGAATACTCACAAGAATACTTTCAGCGCTTTGAACCACTCACCGCAGGTGATGCATTAAAGCGTGTTCCTAGTGTTACTTTTTTATCTGATGTACTGGAATCAGACGGCGCACGTATGCGCGGTTTAAGCCCTGCTTACACAAAAGTACTTATTAATGGCGAGGAAGTTCCGGGCGCAGGTGCTGACCGTTCATTCTTTGTTGACCGTATTCCTGCAGAATTAATTGAGCGTGTAGAAATTATTCGCTCATCTAGTGCCAACCGCTCTGCCGATGCCATAGCAGGTACGCTTAATATTGTACTACGCGATGGCTATAGCTTAGAAGGCGGTTATATTCGCGCTGGTGGCTTACGTTATGATGATGGCGAAATAAAAGAGAGCCTTGCGGGCGTTTACGGCACTGAGTTTGCAGGTGGGCGTTTACTGTTAGGCGCTAATTTACAAGGTCGTTATAACCCAAAACAAAAATCAAGCAGACGTTATGGCGATAGCCCTGAAAATAACCCGAATTACGCAACAGACGATTTTGATAACCGTGAAGATCAATCTGATACCCGTGATGGCGATGATACCTCTTTAAATGCCAGCTTAGAGAAGGTATTTGATAATGGCGGTAAGTTTGACATTAGTGCTATGTGGGTTGATACCGACCGTACTGAAGACGAACGCTCTTTTGAATACGACAACCCAACGGCAACGTCAGGCTCTGTTGTTGAAGGGGGTAATTTACTCTCAGATAACGCAAACGTTTCGTTTATTAATCAAACCAACTACAACATTAATTCTGGCTATGAATTACCTCTGCTCGGCGGCACCAGTAAATTTAAAGTGGGTTACGCCAGCTTTGAAGAGTCTGTTTACGAACAAGAAGTTGAGCTTGATACCTCAGAACTTCCAATGGTATTTGAAGAAGCAGAAGAAACCGTTGATATCGATGATAAAGAATGGTCATTACAATGGCAGCACAGCTTACTAGTAGGTGATTCAAAAGAAATCCAATTTGGTGCTTTTATACAAGGCAAAGAGCGCGATACCGCTATTTTTGTCGCTGAAGATGAGCTTGAAAAAGACTTTACCAATTGGGATCAATTTACTGAGAATCCACTGACTCTTGCCGGTTTTGACAACGCCTTTGAACCAGTGGCTGGTGGCGTCAATACCCTAGAAGAAGACCGTTTTGATTTATTTGCGCTAATCAAACACGAAGCCGATGTGTTCTCGTGGGAGATGGGTGTGCGCTGGGAGTCAACTGATTCAAGTATTACTGATACCAATGAAGGCGTAACTGCCGAGAATGATTATGACTTTTTCTTACCGTCGGCTCACTTTCGTTATAGCATCAGCGATAACGGCCGAGTCAGTGCCTCTGTTGCTCACAGCTTACGCCGCCCTGACTTTGACTACATGACACCCGCCTTACTTGAAAAAGAGCTCGCTGATAATGACTTTTTAGGCAACCCAAGCCTTAAACCAGAATCATCTTGGGGTATCGATTTAGGCTATGAATACCGTTTAGGTAAAAGTGGTGTTGTTGGTGTAAACGTATTTTACCGTGACGTTAGCGACCTTATTGAAATTGCCAGTACCGGTGTTGAAGGCTCTGAAGGCGAAGGCACATTTGTACTGCAACCACAAAATACTGGTGATGGCACAGTTCAAGGTGTTGAGTTTGATTTATCAACTCCACTAAGCGCCTTGAACATGCCTAACACTGGTATCTTCTTAAACTACTCTTGGCTCGACAGTGAAGTTGAAGACAGCTTTGGTAAGCGTAAATTTAATGACCAATCTGATTATGTTTATAACGTAGGCTTTATCCAAGATTTACCAACACTTGGCGCATCATTTGGTGCCACGTACCGTAATCAAGGTGATGCATACGGACGCTTTGTGGGTGAAGAAGTGACAACCTCTTATGGTGCTGATTTAGAGTTATTCGTAGAAAAACGCTGGGAAAATGTAACGCTTCGCCTAGTTGGTTCAAACCTACTTGATGCCAGTAAAGATGAAGTTTTCAACAAGTTTGACTCTCTTGATGATCAAAATAATCGTAACTTTGATGAGTACGAGCTTGAGTCTGAAGAAGCAGGTCCAGTGATTCAAGTAATGCTACGTTACGCATTTTAATCACACGTATTGTCATTTTAAGCACGTATTGGCAAGCCATCGCGTGCTTTTTTGGAGATAGAACATGTTTAAATTGTCTTTCATAATGGCCGCGCTACTTTGCTCATCAGCGCTTAGTGCTGGTGAGCCCGTTATTTATAAAGATACGCTATATCAACAACAAAAAATAGCCAAGTTAACTACGTTATCTAATAGCCTTAACTTTATGGTTATTGGTGATTGGGGACACAACGGCCACTTTTATCAAAAAGAGGTGGCTCATCAGCTAGAAATCGCCATGTACCAAACCGATGCCGATTTTGTTGTCTCGACCGGCGATAACTTTTACCCAAATGGTGTGGCAAGTGTGAACGATCCTCTTTGGCAATCAGCCTTTGAGAATATATACCACGGCCCTCACACATTTGAAGATTGGTATGTTGTTTTGGGTAATCACGATTACCTTGGTAATGCTCAAGCACAAATTGACTACACAGCAAAAAGTCAGCGCTGGCAATTACCAGCAAGGTACTACAGTAAAACATTTGCACTTGAAAACAACGAGCAAGTGTTAATGGTTTTTTTAGATACCAACCCGATTCAACCTGAATATAAAACCCGTGAAAAATACCGCTCAACCCAAAGTCAAAACTATCAAACACAATTGGCATGGCTTGAAACCCAACTAGCTGGCAGTAACGCAAAATGGAAAATTGTTGTTGGCCATCACCCGCTTTACTCTAGCGGTAAACGCTTTGGTCGCAACCAAGGTCTTCGCGACATTTTAGAACCTATTTTAGAACGCCATAACGTGCACGTTTATATCGCAGGGCACGAGCACGACTTGCAATACAATCAACCAAAAAATAGCAAGGTGGCTCACTTTGTCTCTGGTGGTGGCAGTGAAGCACGGTTTGTAAAACAACGTGAATTTACCCGCTACGCAGAAGCAACACCGGGTTTTTTAAGTATCTCAATCAATGGTGAAACGCTAACAATGAGCGCGATTAACCACCTTGGTGAAGTACGTTTTAGCACTGAAAAGCACCTAGATAAGTAAAGGATAAAATAATGAACTTTAAACTAAATACAATTTCAGCTGTGCTTGGCAGTGCACTTCTATTGACTACTATAAGCGGCTGTACACGTAATAACGATACGCAAAATAATGCAGCAGTTACAAAACCATATATTGAAAAAACAGACATTGAAACCAAATTATTCGGCCCACAACAAAACATGCAAGGCTCACAAGCTGCATCGCTAGGTAATAATCAATGGCTAATAGCGAGCGAAAGCCAAGGCTTATTTCTTGCCGATAACGAGAAAGACAGTGTGCTGCTCGCCGGTAACTTTGAGTCAATTTCACTGAAAAAAATAGCAACGCAGCAATTTTTATTGGCAACTCTAGATAACAACCAAGATAATGTGGTTATTTTTAAGCTTATAAAAAATGGCCAAACTTGGCAGCTAAATGAACTCACTCGTATTAGTCCACCTCAAGCCCAGCCCGATGCCGTATGTTTATTTAAAAACAGCAATAACAAAACTGTATCAGCATTTGTGCCAGATGTTCGCGGCTTGATCAGCGAAACGGTTATTTATGATTTAGCCACTAACCAAGCTAAAAATATCGCAGTACGTGAGTTCTCTGCAGTCACAGAGGCTTCAGGTTGTGCAGTAAATGACGACACAAAAACCCTGTATGTGGGTGAGGCAGAGCTCGGAGTGTGGGCCATTAACGCGGATGCAGAATCTGATGCCAATAAGCAGCCTGTGGCTTTGGTACAACCCTACGGCGAATTAAACAGTGAAATCGGGGCTCTATCGGTATCACAAGACGGTACTTTATGGCTCAGTGCCACTGATGGTAATGTGGTTTATGCTTACCAAGCTCAAACAGACAAGCTAAGCCAATGGTCACTGGCAGGTGAGCACACAATAGAGTCTGTTGCAGCGAGCTTTATCAATGACAGTCAAGCCCAGCTGGTATTAATTGATGATGAAACAGGCGCCTATATTCAAGCAAACGTTAACTACACAGCGCAAACAGCGACTTCACAAAACAATGTCGCGATGACTCACCTTCATGCCAGCGCACAAACTACACCGGTTGCTGCGTTTGGTGATGCAGCAGATGATCCGGCTATTTGGATTAATGAGCAAGACGCTAAAAAAAGCTTAATTTTAGGCACAGATAAACGCCGCGGCTTGATGGTTTATGATCTTGCTGGCAGCAAAGTACAATCGCTTAATGTTGGGCGTTTAAATAATGTTGATGTGCGCCAACATCAAGGTATAAACAACCAGACCCATACGTGGATCACTGCCAGTAACCGTACTCTTAATAGCATTAGCGTATTTACTGTAGATGGCGATAACCAAGTAAACCATGTGACAGAAATAGCCACTAACCTACCTGAGATTTACGGTATGTGTATGTATTCCTCTGAGTCTGGCCATTACGTGTTTGTTAATGATAAATCAGGTTTATTTCAGCAGTATAAACTCACCGGTGAGCAAAGTAATTTAAGTGGTGAACTGGTTAGAGAGTTTACTCTACCAAGCCAACCTGAAGGCTGTAGCGCTGATGATAATCTAGGCCAACTATTTGCAGGTGAAGAAGATGCAGGCATTTGGTATATCGGTGCAGAGCCTACCGCTGGTAACAAAGCAGTAAAGCTACAAAGTGTTAATGAGCAACTGGTGGCAGATGTTGAAGGTATGGAGATTTATCATGCTAATGATGCTCGCTATTTAGTAGTATCAAGCCAAGGCGATAATAGCTATGTGCTTTATAAAATCTCAGATGACAAAGAGCCTAGTCTAAGCTTTGCAGGTAAGTTTAATGTAATTGCAAACCTAGATAAAGGCATTGATGGCGTAGGTGAAACTGACGGTTTAACCGTTACAGCAACGGCTTTGCCAGGTTACCCTGAAGGCATGCTCATAGTACAAGATGGCTACAATCGCATGCCCCTACAACCACAAAACTTTAAAATTATTGACTGGCGCGAAGTGAAAAAAGCAATTAGATAATAGCTAACCCTAAATGTACTGATACACACTAAAGCTTTAGTGTGTATCACGTTTAAGCTTTACTAAAATATAACTAAAGATAATTATGTATAAATGTATACTACACTTTATATCTATAAATTAATTGAGGTTATTATGCGGCTACCCTACTTCGTATATTTATTTATCAGCATTATATTTTGTACCAGCTCGCTTGTTAATGCCGAAGAGCCACCAGAACTTCCGCCATTAAACCCCAAGTATGAAGCAGAGCATGCCATGGTATTAGTTAATAAGGGTTCAAGTGTATACGCCATTAACATTCCAAGCTTTGAGCTTCCTTATGATATGCATGTTATGTACAAGGTAGATGTATCTGATATTCCATTTTTAGATTTAGTACGTGACGCTGAGTTAGTTACCGTAAAATCAAAGCCGTTTAATATTCAACGCTTAATGCGAGGCGAAGAAGTCGCGATTACCGCAGATGTGTACCTTGGAGATTTTAGACAAGGAGGTAGCTTAGTTTACAGTGATAAATTAATAGAGCTTAGCGAGCAGTTATTTACTCGTGAGCTAACTGATTTAAGCCCAGCCTCAAAATGGCAACAGTACGATATGGTTACGCTAAAAAATAACGAGCGTATTTATATTCACCAAATAACTCAGCCACCAAGCTATCATCATATTATGTTTGTTGATTTAAGTGGTGCCTGTTTACAAAAGTTTCGCACCTCAACTGAAGTGCCCTCTGCTGGTGAGCTCAATTATAAGTTTATAAATTGTGGCACATTGAAACCGATGTTTTATGATGCTGAAAGCTTAAGTAAATAACTTAGCCTTGTTTTAGGGACGAAAAAAGGCTCCTCGCAATGCTCAGAGCCTTTGGTTAACTTTGGGAATTAACTCGGTTCATTGATCGTTTAAGATCAGTTTAGCGCCACTAGTTGTGGCGCAATTGTTTGATAATCTACCGCCATGGCAATACTCAAAGCGGTAATATTAATAATAGAAAACGCAAACACTTGGCGTGCCCAACGGGTAGTATCTATGTTGTAGCGGTATCCTCTAAGTGCCATGAGTAACCACCAAAAACTCGTAATACAGGCAACGGCCATAAAGGCAGCACCGGTATAACCACTAATTGGCAATAGCATCACCACTAAAGCATATACCGCAATATAAAGCACAATATGGCGCTTAGCTTTGTTAACACCTTGCGCCACGGGCAATACTGGAATATTAGCGGCTTGGTAATCTTTAAAGCGAAAAATAGCAATCGCATATGAGTGCGGCATTTGCCACAAACTAAACATCACCAGCAGTATTAATGCGCCCATATCGAACACACCCGTAACGGCGCAATAGCCAACAACAGGTGGAACTGCGCCCGATAGACTACCAATAAAGGTGCCGTAAACAGAGTTGCGTTTCATGTAGAGGCTGTACACCCCTACATAAATGACATAGCCAAAGGCGGCAAAAAATACCGCCGCTTGAGTGGTAAAGGCGATTAATAAGCCAAAGCCAATTAGCCCTAATAACACGCCATGGCTTAAAGCGGCTTTTGCAGACATTTCGCCCGTTACAGTTACACGTGAGCGAGTACGTGCCATAGCAACATCAATGTCTCTATCTATAACATTGTTTATGGCACATCCCGATGCAACAACAAGCGATAAACCAACCAAGGTAACCAACATTAACCATGGGTCTATATCACCGCGGGCGGCAAGTAAAAAACCACCGGCAACGCTGATCAAATTCCCCATAATAATACCTGGCTTAGTAACAGCTAAATAACGACGAAACATCTGAAACCTCTAATACATCATCATTGCGTTTGATTCATAAATGATCCAAACAGACAGTCCAACCACCATGACGATGATCAACGCGCTAAACAAGAAGGTAAAGGTATTCGCTTTGCCTTCATCGGTGGTGAAATTAAGGTGTAAAAAGTATTTTAAATGCACCCAAATTTGCACGATTGCAAAAGTAACGATACTCCAAAGCGTGGTGACTTTTGAAAAATCGCCCTCCATCACCACCCAAAATGGAATAGCCGTTAAAATCACTGACAAGACAAAACCAATAAGATAGGTTTTTACACTGCCGTGTGACTGATCATGATGTTGGCTTTGCATTTGCGCTAAAGCATGCGTTTCGCTATGGCTCATTACATTGCTCCCATTAAATAAACAACAGTAAATACACAAATCCACACAATATCTAAAAAGTGCCAAAATAAGCTTAAGCAACTTAGGCGCGTGACGGTTTGTTTACCTAAACCGCGCTTGATCACTTCTATCATCATTATGCTCATCCAGATAAGGCCTGCAGTTACATGTAAACCATGCAAACCCACTAATGAGAAAAACGATGTTAAAAAAGCACTTTGCTGTGGGCCATTGCCATGAACAATTAAATGATGGAACTCATAAATTTCCATGCCAATAAACACCGCGCCTAAACAAAAAGTGACCGCGAGCCAACCAAGCGTCAGCGCCTTTTTTTGCCCTTGAGCGGCAATCATGGCAAAACCAAAAGTGATACTACTAATAAGTAGCGCCGCAGTTTCTACAGCAACAAAATCAAGCTCAAAAATATCTTTGCCCGATACACCACCTGCGGTGTTCATATAAAGCACTGCGTAGGTTGCAAAAAATGAGGCAAATAAAAGGCAATCGGTCATTAAATAAAGCCAAAAGCCAAAGATTGTATCGCCAGAGGTATCGTGATGTTCATGCGTATGACTTACGCTATGAGGCTCTAAATTTACATGGCCTTGAGTTGCAGATAACGTACTCATGCGCTTACCTCCTTCGTATTACTGGCAATATGCGCGCCTTCTATTTGTAATATTTCATCGTTTTGCACGTAGTAATCTACATCACTGGTGTAAGCACGGTTAATAAACAGCGCAATCGCGCCAATAAAACCAAGCCCTGCTAGCCACCAAATATGCCAGATCATGGCAAAACAAAACACCGTTAAACTCGCAGCAATAAGCACACCCGATGCGGTATTTTTTGGCATATGAATTGGGCTATAGCTAGATTTACCTTGATAAGCTAGGCCTTTTTCTTTCATGTCAGTCCATGTATCAATATCATCAACATGCGGGATTTCAGCAAAGTTATAGTATTGTGGCGGTGATGACGTTGACCATTCAAGGGTGTGACCGTTCCAAGGATCGCCGGTGGTATCATCAAGCGCTTCGCGGTTTTTAAAGCTCACATAAAGCTGAATAACTTGGCAAATAATACCGAACATAATAATCACGGCGCCCACTGCAGCAATGTAAAGCCAGATATTCCAATCAGGATTATTAGAGTGATTTAAGCGACGAGTCATGCCTAAAAAGCCGAGTACGTACAATGGCATAAAGGCTACGAAGAAACCGATTAACCAACACCAAAATGATGCTTTACCCCAACGTTCATCAAGCTTAAAGCCCATTGCTTTGGGGAACCAAAAAACAAAACCAGCTAAGTAGCCAAATACTGCGCCACCAATAATGGTGTTATGAAAATGAGCGATTAAGAATAAGCTGTTATGCAATACATAATCGGCACCAGGGATTGCTAGTAATACCCCCGTCATACCACCAATACTGAAGGTAACCATAAAACCAAGCGTCCACAGTACGGGCACAGTAATGCGCAAGCGACCACGGTAAATAGTAAACAACCAACTAAATAACTTAACCCCAGTAGGGACAGCAATAACCATGGTCATTACCCCAAAGAAGGCATTTACATTGGCACTTGAACCCATAGAAAAGAAGTGGTGTAACCATACAATAAAGCCAAGAATAGAAATGGCACCGCTGGCATATACCATCGATTTATAACCAAATAAACGTTTACCAGTGAAAGTCGACACTATTTCAGAGAAGATACCAAAAGCTGGTAATACTAAAATGTATACCTCTGGGTGACCCCATGCCCAAAACAGGTTGATATACATCATGGCGTTACCGCCTGCTTCATTAGTGAAGAAGTGGAAATCTAAATAACGGTCTAGCGTTAGCATGGCGAGCACTGCGGTTAAAATTGGAAATGATGCCGCAATTAAGATATTTGCCCACGTACATGCCCATGTGAAAATTGGCATTTTCATCAGTGTCATACCAGGGGCACGCATTTTAAATACTGTCACTAGGAAGTTAACAGCGGTTAATAGCGTACCGAGCCCCGATATTTGCAAGGCCCAAATATAATAATCGACCCCCACCCCAGGGCTAAAGGTCAACTCCGACAACGGTGGGTAAGCAACCCAGCCTGTTTTGGCAAATTCACCAAATATAAGTGATAAATTTATTAAAATGGCACCACTAGCGGTAAACCAAAAACTTAAATTATTTAAAAATGGAAAAGCCACATCACGGGCACCAATTTGCAGTGGTACAACAATATTCATTAAACCAATCATAAATGGCATCGCCATAAAGATGATCATAATAACGCCATGAGCGGTGAATATTTGGTCGTAATGCTCTGGCGGCAGATAGCCTGGGGCGCCACTGGTAGCAAGCGCTAACTGCGCACGCATCATAATGGCATCAGAAAAACCACGAAACAGCATGATTAGTGCTAATAAAATGTACATAACGCCTAAGCGTTTATGATCAACCGAGGTGATCCAGTCACGCCAAAGCACACCCCATTTTTTATATTTTGTTATTAGCCCAGCTATAATAAGCCCGACAACAGCAATCACCGCCATGGTAACCATGATAATAGGTTCATGAAACGGAATTGCATCTATAGATAATTTACCTAAAAACGACATGATTATTCCTCGCCCTGGCTGTGTGATGATGGCATTGAATGATTACCCATTGCTTGATGCTCATTACTCATCTGCTGATGTTTACCCATGACATGATGTTTTTTATTCATATCGCCATGCGCCTGCATGTATTTCATCACTATGGTATGAAATAAACCGTCATCAACCTTGCCATAATAAGCAACTGGGTTGTTCTCACTTGCTTTTGCAAGCTCAACATAATTGGCATGAGTAAGGTTATTAGCGTTAGTTTTTACCTGTTCAACCCACTGGTTGAAGTCAGCTTTGGTTGGCGTTGCGATGGCATTAAATTTCATACCAGTAAAACCCGCGCCACTGTAATTAGCCGAAAAGCCTTTAAACGTGCCTGGCTCATTAGCAATTAAATGCAGCTTAGTTTCCATGCCCGCCATTGAGTAGATTTGACTACCTAACTGAGGGATGAAAAACGAGTTCATGGTGCTTTCTGACGTGATTTTGTATTCAACCGGAACATTGGCTGGAAATACCAATTCATTCACCGTGGCAATACCTTGTTCAGGGTAAATAAATAACCATTTCCAATTAAGTGACACCACTTCAACAGTCAGATGTTCACCTTTACCCTCTATCGGTTTATAGGGGTCAAGCTCTTGAGTTGACTGCCAGGTGATCACACCTAAAATAACAACAATAACAATAGGAACCGCCCATACAACAGCCTCAATCTTATTAGAGTGAGCCCATTTTGGTGCGTAAATTTCATGGTTTTGTGTGTCTCTGTATTTCCAAGCAAAATACAAAGTCATCACAATAACGGGGATCACAACTAACAACATAAGCACAGTGGCGATGATGATCAGATTTTTCTCATCAATACCTATCTGCCCTTTTGGGTCGAGTACCCCGCCATTACAGCCTGATAAAATCAGCGCCATACTAGCTAAAGCAATATTAAAAAGGTTACGAATTAACAAGGGACTATCCTAAAACCTAAAGAGTTTTTATTAGCTGCCAAAAATATTTAGCAACGATATTTGATAAAAACCCAAGTTAATTAAGATTGAATTACAATAATGCAGAGCGAATGCAAGCATGAAGTATTGACCACTGGCTTAATAATAAACACCTAGCAGAACCAACCCAGCTTTTTAAACACATTAATATAACGCAATAAAAATTAACTTGGGTGAGGTGTGGTTGGCTGAGAGTGTGTAAAAAACACTAAGCTACAATGAAAGTAATCGTTATTTACAGCAAGAATAAATAATTAGATACCACAGGTGTAACCTATACCCATAAAATTAATGGGTAAACAGACAACCTGTAAAGCTAGGTGGAGCACGACAACCATGCGCAGCTTGCACTGGTTGCTGAACTTTAGCCTCGCTAAAAGCAAAGGCTGCTTTACGGAGGATTATTCCAGCACGACGCGCTGGAAACATGTGGAACAATAGCCAACAAAGGCCAATAAGTAACTGACACGATAAGATGGGATGAGCTAAAAATTCGGCAATTGTCAGTAATAATGGCTCTATAAAAAAGCCATCACTGACCAATGCTTCAAGCCTAAAGGCATCCTCAATAGCGCCACTAAGCAACATAACGACATTAAAAACTAATAATGTTACAGCCACACTCACGCCCTTTTTCGCTTTTTTAAAGCACTCATGCAACACTGACTTACCTAAGGTAAGCAAAGCGCTGGTATGAAACAAAGAAAGTGAGTTCAAAAACATTAACCTATTAAAATGACTAATAACAAAATTCGGAGTACACCGTGGCAACAAAAAAGGTTGCAGCCGTAAAGCCTTATACAGTGACATGAAATACAGTCTCAACGCATTAGCACTATTTTGCCAAGCTAGTTTTGATCCGCATCAATATAACTTTCAAAACTTACTGAAAGTTCGGACATGAGTATAACAAAGAGAATTTTCTGTTCAAGATAAAAACACGATTATTTTATCGGCTGGTGATTTATTTATGCCGATATAAATAAAAAACCTCCCGTAGTGAGCTACGAGAGGTTTTTTGTTTAAACAGGGATACCCTATTTAAAGAATTTGGTTTTCTTTCCATACTTGCTCTTTGGCTAGACGCTTTTTGCGTTTATCACATGGATCATCGCAATCACATGCTTTATCAATACCTACAGAGCCTAGGCCTCCGCAGCTACTCGCCATCGATTTTCTTTGTACTATCATGCCTATCGCCATTGCAGCGACAATTAAAATAAGTAAGCCAAAGGTTAGAAAAAAAAGTGACATTGCTTAGCCCCTATTGTTCAGCAATAAAATGAGCCCAAACATCATATCTGAGCTTATTGCATTATATACCCTCATGATAAGGATATAAACCTAAAGACTATAAATAAGGCTTAAACGCAGGGCTTGAATAGGTGACTAACCCCTGTGCCGATTTCGCAATTAAATACACAGGTAAATCATGCTGCTGCGCATAGCGTTGTGCCTTTTCCATACCCATTACCGTTAAAGCAGTCGCTAAACCGTCCGCCGTCATTGCACTTGGGTGTAAAACAGTAACAGAGACTAAATCGTGCTTAATTGGCATGCCTGTCATCGGATCAATAAGGTGCGTATAGGTTTCACCATCCATAGTATAAAAAATTCTATAATCGCCAGAGGTGGCAATACCATTATTACCCGGTGTTAATACGCGGTGTACTTTGCGCTCGCCCGGATTTGCATCAGGTTGTTCGATTGCTATTCGCCATGCTTGATTGTCTGGTTTTGTACCAGCAATACGCAGCTCTCCACCAATTTCAACCATGTAATCTGTAATGCCTTTACTTTGTAATAGCTCAGCAACTTTATCAATACCGTAGCCTTTTGCTGTAGCTGAAAACGACAACTCTAAATCAGCAACTGTTTTAGCTAACCCTTGCTCATTAAGGACCAGCTTATCTATACCAATGTTACTGACCATATTTGCCAGTGCTTCATCAGTTGGGCGCTTTGTTGGTTTTTTATCAGGACCAAATCCCCATAAATCGATTAGCGGCCCCATAGTCACATCGAGTGTTTTAGTTGAATCACCAATTCGTATAGATTCTGCAATAACCGCTCTAAAGTCATCACTAATTGGCATTACTTGATTAGCACCTAAACGGTTAAAGGTGTTTATTTCTGACTCTTCAATATAGGTCGACATAGACTGGTTAATATCAACTAAAACCGCATCTATTTCTGCTTGTACTGCTTGAGGGTCTATTTGATCAGCGTAAAACTTGATGTGGTAAGTTGTCCCCATCGTTTTACCTTCAAGGTAAGCTTCTTCGTTGTGTTGTGAATTGCCACAACCGGTGATAAGTAACGTGGATATGATTAAAAATAAGGCTACCACGCCTTTAACTGTGCTTAATCGATTCATAATAGCCTACTTATAAAGGTTAAATAGAGTATCAACTAAAATCAGCGGTAAAGCCAAACTCAGTCAGTTGATATAAAAAAGCCTCATAACACTTAGTGCTATGAGGCTGGTATTTTAACTAAATTTATTTAGTTTGGGTATTAGCCACCGAAATCATCTAATAAGATGTTTTCTTCTTCTACACCTAAATCTTTAAGCATAGAGATAACTGCCGCATTCATCATTGGAGGACCACACATGTAGAACTCACAATCTTCAGGCGCTTCGTGGTCTTTAAGATAGTTCTCAAATAACACGTTGTGGATAAAGCCAGTGTAGCCTTCCCAGTTATCTTCTGGTTGCGGATCTGAAAGCGCTGTATGCCAAACGAAGTTATCGTTTTGCTCAGCTAGGCCGTCAAAATCTTCAACATAAAACATTTCACGCTTAGAACGCGCACCATACCAGAAACTAATTTTACGCTTAGAGTTTAAACGCTTAAGTTGGTCAAAGATATGTGAGCGCATTGGTGCCATACCTGCACCACCACCTACGAATACCATTTCAGCGTCTGTGTCTTTAGCGAAGAACTCACCAAATGGACCAGAAATAGTTACTTTATCACCTTCTTTCAGTGACCAAATGTACGATGACATTTTACCACATGGTAGGCTTAGGTTTCTTGGCGGCGGCGTAGCGATACGCACGTTAAGCATAATAATGCCTTCTTCTTCTGGATAGTTAGCCATTGAGTAAGCACGAATTGTTTCTTCGTCTACTTTTGACTCCAGGTCGAAGAAACCAAAATGGTTCCAATCGCCACGATACTCTTCAGGAATATCGAAATCAGCGTATTTAACATGGTGAGCTGGCGCTTCGATTTGGATGTAACCACCCGCACGGAACGGCACTGACTCGCCATCTGGAATTTGTAGCTTAAGTTCTTTGATGAACGTTGCTTTGTTATCGTTAGAGATAACTTCACAATCCCATTTTTTAACACCGAAAATTGACTCTTCAAGTTCAATTTCCATGTCATTTTTAACATTAACCTGACACGCTAAACGACAACCTTCACGTGCTTCACCTTTAGAGATGTGGTCAAGTTCAGTTGGCAGAATATCACCGCCACCTTCTTTAATGTGAACGCGACACTGACCACAAGAGCCACCGCCACCACATGCAGAAGATACGAAAATACCTGACTCAGATAGTGCACCTAATAGCTTACTACCTGCTGATGTTTTAATGGCTTTGTCTGGATCGCCATTAATACCGATGATGATGTCACCGCTTGCAACTAGCTTAGATTTAGCACCAATGATGATTAAAACTAGTATTACAACGATAGCGATAAAAACACCAACGCCTAAGAAAATATCCATGATTGACCTCGCTATTATTACAGTGAAATACCAGAGAATGACATAAAGCCAAGACCCATCAAGCCAACAGTGATAAAGGTAATACCTAGACCACGTAAACCATCTGGTACGTCTGAATACTTCATTTTCTCACGGATACCTGCAAGTAATGTAATTGCAAGCGCCCAACCCACACCAGCGCCAATACCATAAACAACAGACTCGCCGAAGTTATAGTTACGCTCAACCATGAAGGCTACCGCACCAAAAATTGCACAGTTAACTGTGATTAGTGGTAGGAAAATACCTAATGCGTTGTACAGTGGTGGGAAGAACTTATCTAATGCCATTTCAAGAATTTGCACCAGTGCAGCAATAACACCAATGAAAGTTAAGAAACGTAAAAAGCTAAGATCCGCTTCTGGGTAACCAAGCCACTCAAGTGAACCTGGTGCTAATACCGCATGGTAAACCAAGTTATTAACCGGTACTGAAATACCTAATACAACAATAACCGCTACCCCTAGGCCAATTGATGTAGTTACTTTTTTAGACACGGCTAAGAAAGTACACATACCTAGGAAGAATGCTAACGCTAAGTTTTCAATAAAAACGGCTTTTACAAATAAACTAATATAATGTTCCACTTATCGCCCCTTACGCTTTAGCTTCTACTTGGTCTTTCTTATAAGTACGAAGTACCCAAATGAATAAACCAATAATGAAGAATGCACTCGGTGGTAAGATCAATAGACCCATAGGTTGGTACCAACCACCATTTTGTACTAATGGAATAATATCAACACCGAACAGTGAACCTTTACCGAATAACTCACGAATAAAGCCAACAGTAAGAAGCACTACAGAGTAACCTAAGCCATTACCAATACCATCAAGGAAAGACATTAATGGCGGCGACTTCATTGCATAAGCTTCAGCACGACCCATTACGATACAGTTAGTAATGATTAGACCAACGAATACAGATAACTCTTTTGCCGTAGCGTAAGAGAAAGCTTGTAGTACTTGGTCAACCACGATTACTAATGATGCAATAATCGTCATCTGTACGATGATACGTACTGATGATGGGATATGGTTACGAATAGTCGAGATAAAAAGGCTAGAGAATGCAGTTACCAAGGTCAATGCGATTGACATGATTAATGCATTTTTTAAGCTAGACGTTACCGCTAGCGCAGAACAAATACCAAGTACTTGTAATGCGATTGGGTTGTTAGCGAAAACTGGACCAAATAGGACCGCCTTCATTTCTTTAGTATCAGCCATTAGTTCAATGCTCCTTTACGTACTTTCGCAAGGAAAGGGCCAAAGCCATTTTCGCCAGTCCAAAAGTCAACTGCATGGTCAACACCATTAGACGTTAATGTAGCACCTGAAAGACCGTCGATCTTGTGCTCATCACCGGCTGCAGTCCCTTTAACGATTTGGATTGGTAACTCTTTACCTTCCCACGTTGCAGTCCACTGTGGGTTTTGAATTTCACCACCTAAACCAGGTGTTTCGTTATGTTTGTAGAAAATAATGTCTTTAATAGTTTCGCCATCGCTTTCAAGCGAGATAAAACCATACATTAAACCCCATAAACCATAACCCTGAATAGGAAGGATGATTGCATCAGTAGAGCCATCGTCTTTTTTAGAGATGTAAACAGGCGCACGCTTGGTAATACGTTGAATACCGGCGATGTCCTTAATACCATTCTCTTTAAGAGACTTGCTTAAATCAGCATCATATTTGCTTTTTTCAAAGTCGAAATCTTCTACCGGCTCAGCAAACTCACCACTTTGCATATCAACAAAGCGGGTTTCGATTTTAGCATCAAACGTTTCGGCAACGTTATCAACTTTACCAATACCAGCAGCAGCTAAGATATTACTTTGAATATCTTTTGCTTTATTTGCTTTTTGCAGAGGGCGAAGTTGCACAGACGTTAGCGACACAATAACTGCACACACTAAACATAATGAGACAACAACAGCTAGCGTTTTGCCAATTGATTCGTTATTACTAGACATTACGTGCCAACCTCCGCTTGATATTAGCTTGCACTACAAAGTGATCGAATAAAGGTGCAAACAAGTTAGCAAATAAGATTGCTAGCATGATGCCCTCTGGGTATGCAGGGTTAACAACACGGATCATGATAACCATAAAGCCAATAAGCGCACCGTATGCTAATTTACCTTTATCAGTAAATGCAGCAGATACAGGGTCAGTTGCCATAAAGAACATACCGAATGCAAAACCACCTAATACCATATGCCAGTACCAAGGCATAGCAAACATAGCATTGGTTTCAGAACCAATAGTATTTAGTATTGATGAAGTTACTACCATACCTAGGAATACACCTAGCACGATACGCCAAGACGCGATGCGCACGTAAATTAGGAATAAACCACCAATAAGTACAGCTAGTGTAGACGTTTCACCCATAGAACCTTGAATGAATCCGTAAAACGCATTCCACCAAAGCTCAATATCAGTCGCGTAATTTAACGTACCAGCAAACGCTTGACCAAGCATAGTCGCGCCAGAGAATGAATCTACGGCAGTCCATACTGTGTCACCTGAAATTTGTGCAGGGTATGCGAAGAATAAAAACGCACGACCAGCAAGCGCAGGGTTTAAGAAGTTACGACCTGTACCACCAAATATTTCTTTTGCGATAACTACACCAAAAGTAATACCTAGCGCAACTTGCCATAAAGGAATCGTTGCAGGCAGGATTAATGCAAATAATACAGAGGTTACGAAGAAACCTTCATTTACTTCATGCTTACGCACAGAAGCAAACAATACTTCCCAAAAACCACCGACAATAAAGGTTGTTGCATAAATAGGTAGGAAGAAACATGCTCCGTAGAACATTTTTGCGCCCCAACCAGCATCAACGGTTAACTCACCGCCTAATAACTGGAATAAACCTACTTGCCAAATGTTAGCAAGTTCAAAACCATTACCAAGCGCGATTGCCGCTTGATGACCAATATTGAACATACCAAAGAACATGGCAGGGAACGTCGCCATCCACACTAAAATCATCATGCGTTTTAGGTCGATGTTATCACGAACGTGAGTTGAACCTTTGTTTACGTAACCTGGCGTGTAAAAAATAGTCGCAGCGGCTTCATACAGCGCGTACCATTTCTCATGCTTACCACCTGGTTCAAAATGCGGTTCGATATCTTCTAAGAAAGTTTTTAAGCCCATTTTAGCCTTCCTTCTCGATCGTAGTTAAGCAATCGCGTAGGGCTGCGCCGTACTCGTATTTGCCAGGACAAACGAAGGTGCATAACGCTAAATCTTCTTCATCTAATTCAAGCGCACCTAATGAAATTGCACTGTCTAAATCACGAGACAATAAGTCACGTAATAAGAGCGTTGGCAAAATATCAAGTGGCATAACACGCTCATAGCTTCCAAGTGGAACCATGGCACGTTTTGAACCACCCGTAGACGTTGTCATTTTAAATAAACGACTCGGTGTAAGGTGAGACAAGAATGTACGCGTTACAGAGAATTTATCACTACCTGGTGCAATCCAGCCAAAAAATTCTTTTTCGCGACCTTCAAGTAATACAGATACTTGAACATGGTAACGACCTAAAAATGCATGAACGCCAGACGACGTAGCACCTGCAAGTACAGAACCAGAAATAACACGGTTATCACCGTCTTCTAATTCACCTGCAACTAAGTCATCAAGTGAAGCACCTAATTGTGTTTTCACTAAACGAGGATTCTTAACACGCGGACCTGCAAGCGAAATCACACGGTCTGTGTAAATTTCACCAGTAAGGAAAAGGTGACCATACGCAATAACGTCTTGGTAACCAATGTGCCAAACTTGCTTACTAGCAGATACTGGGTCAAGGTGATGGATATGAGTGCCAACAAGGCCAGCCGGATGCACGCCACCAAACTCATGTACTTCTACTTGAGCAATAGGTGAACTAGGAACTTGACTACCTGCTTGCTTACAAACAAATACTTTGCCATCGGTTAAACGTGACACAACAGCCAAACCTGCTTCAAACGCTTTCGCATTTTCAGCAATAATTACTGCAGGATCTGCAGCAAGTGGATTGGTATCGATAGCTGTCACAAAAATAGAGCTCGGATTTGCATCCAACGCTGCTACTTTACTAAATGGACGAGCACGAAGTGCTACCCATTGACCCGATTGAACTAGTACTTCTTTAGCTTTTTCACGGTCTAAGCTGTTAAGCTCAGTTTCCGAGAAAGAACCAAAGGTGATTTGCTCACTGCCGTTTACTTCAATAACAACAGATTGCAGAACACGTTTAGCACCGCGATTAATTTCTTTTACTGTACCAGAAGCTGGTGCAGTAAATAATACGCCTGGGTTCTTTTTATCTTCAAAAAGTACCTGGCCTTTTTTGACTTGGTCATCCACACGAACATGCATGGTTGGACGCATACCGATAAACTCTTCACCTAGCACAGCTACACGTTTGACGGTAGAACCATCATGAATAACTTGCTGAGGTGCGCCCTCTAAGGGTAAATCCAGACCTTTTTTTATATTGATCATACGCACTTGCACTACATTAACGGAAAGAAACTGAAAAATCGTACTAACCACGCCGCTATTTGTATTATTGCAAGCTATATAAAATGACTCGCTATAAATACCAAACAAGCAGCGCAGTAAAACTCCTCACATATTGCTTTGATTTTAACATTATTGTGACTGACTATGCGAGTGTATTTATGAAAATTATACGAGAGAAACGTTTATTTAGTTTTGTAATTAACAATTAATAAAATACAAGCTAGACCAAAGTGGTAAATTAGCCAACAAATAGCAAATATTTTTTCAAATCAAAGCTAAAAAACAAAAAAGCCGCACAAGGCGACTTTCTCAAAAATGCGCTATCAGCGAGATTAGTCAATCATATTGGCAATAGGTGCAACAGGATTTACATCTTGTTCATAATCAACCGTGTCAATACCAAAACCAAACAAGCGTAAAAACTCATTATGGTAACCAATATAATCGGTTAACTCATCAATTGAGTCTGTATCTACACTATCCCAAATGGCTTGAACGCGAGATTGAACGTCATCTTCCAGTTCTTTATAGTTTTGGAATAAATGCCCGCCCTCGTCAAAGCGAGGTGAATCACCGTATAAGTTCTCACTAAATAGCGCATGAATTTGCTCAATTGTGCCCTCGTAAGTGCCATCAGCCTTCATCACTTTAAATAATGCAGAAATATAAAGTGGCATAATTGGAATTGCAGAGCTTGCTTGAGTAACAACCGCATTAAGCGATGAAACGTAGGCTTCACCATTTAAATCTTGGGTAGCAGCTTTAATAGCAGCAGTGGCACGGTCTAAATCTTCTTTGGCTTTACCAATTGTTGCATGACCGTAAATTGGCCACGTTAGTTCTTTACCAATATAAGTGTAAGCCGTGGTTTTAAAGTTATCTGCGAGTACATCAGCGTCTTTAAGTGCATCAATCCACATTTCCCAATCTTCGCCACCCATTACTTTAATGGTGTTGTCGATATCGTCTTGGTTTGCCGCTTCAACGGTTACTTCATCAATTTCACGCTTTGATGTATTTAAGTTTTTAGTGGTTACCGCATTACCAATTGGCTTAAGCGTTGAAGAAAACACTTCGCCGGTATTTGGATCAGTTCGACGAGGTGACGCTAAGCTGTAGATAATACAGTCAACTTTACCTAATTCAGCTTTAATGGTGTCGATTGTTTTTTGTTTAATTTCGTTAGAAAACGCATCACCATTAATATTTTTTGACCATAAACCTTCAGCTTCAGCGGCTGCTTGAAACGCCGCCGTATTATACCAACCCGCAGAACCTGTTTTACGCTCAGTGCCTTCTTTTTCAAAGAAAACACCTAATGTTTTAGCGCCACCACCAAATGCAGCGGTAATGCGAGACGCTAGGCCATAACCTGTAGACGCACCAATAACTAATACATTTTTAGGTGCATTTTTTAATGCCCCTTGCTGCTTAACATAATTAATTTGTTCTTGTACATGCTCTGCACAGCCTACTGGGTGTGCATTGGTGCAGATAAATCCGCGAATTTTAGGCTTAATGACCATTGATCATCCTATATCTTTTACAATAAAAATTAGCGCTAGTTTAAAGGCTAAAACAAAAAAAACTGATCTGATCAGTTACGCTCTGCTCAAACCACCTTCTAGCTACCTGTTATCCAATTTTTGAGCCACCCATACAGTTAGGCGATTGCGGTGCCTCACCGTCGTGCTCGGTAAATTCTTCAGGGGTGTAAGTGTGCATCGCAAGCGCATGAATATGATTTGCTAACTCATCTTTTAAAATTTCGTTAATTTCACGATGACGCTGCAATAATCGCTTACCAGCAAATTCCTCACTGACTACAATCACTTTAAAGTGTGATTCAGTGCCTGCACTGTGCATATGGCTTTCGTTGATCACATTTAAATGCTTGCACGCAATCGCATCGGCTAGCTTGTTACGTATTTGTTCTTGCATTGACATAAAAACCATCCTCAAAATTCAGTTATGTCCTACTATAACAACTGCGGCTATACCATGGCTAATGCTATTTAACTGAAACTATTATTAATATAGCGAAACGTTAAACTTATTCGAGGGTGTTTAAGCGTTGTTTGTTTGGGCAATGCATGTTGGTAATTTTGTTGGCTTTGGCCGCTCATTATTAAACAGCTACCACTTTGTAATTTAATGTTAGTAATGCTGTTACTTACTTTGTGTTTAAGTTTAAATAATCGCTCTGCGCCAAGCGATACACAGGCTATGGTAGGCTCAGGCCCTAGCTGCGCCTCATCATCGCTATGCCAACCCATACTATCGTGGCCATCACGATAATAATTAACCAAAATTGAATTAAACGGTTGCTGTAGGTGATTTTCTAAACGTGTTCGCATAGCAAGTAATACGTCTGGCCAAGGCTCTAAATCGAGTTTATGCCCAGAATAGCCGTACTCAAGATTCTCTTCGCTGATAAAACATTGTAGCCTAGGTATTGGCCCCGTTTTGCCAAACACCGTTATATTTGGTTGTTGCCAATTTAAGTTTTGCTGCAAATAATAAAATAAATCGAGGCTTTTTTGCGCACTAAGCACCCTACTTTGATAAGAAAAGCCATTTGGTAACAGTTGGGGGTTGGCGTTTGGCGGTTGCATGTTAGAATTTACCTATCATTTGATTACCGATCATTAAACTATTATGACTACGCAAGCTACGCTCGGCGATAACACCTTTACTCTTGAACGCTTTCCTTTGGATCAAAAAAACCGCAGCTTACAAGCGTGGGATTCAGCAGACGAATACCTCATTGACTATGTTAATGAACACTACCCTGATTGTCGCTCTTTACTGATCTTAAACGACAGCTTTGGTGCACTTAGCTGTTACTTTAGCAAGCAACAATTAACAGTTTGTTCAGTAAACGACTCTTATATTAGCCATCAGGCGGCGGCTTATAACTTAGCGCAAAACAAAATCGCAACAACTGCGTTTAGCCAGCTTGATAGTTTATCGGCTTTGCCCGAACAAGTAGACCTAGTGTTGGTAAAAGTACCACGCACGTTGGCTTTTTTACAGTATCAGCTATCTGAATTAAGCGAAGTACTGGCGCCCGGTACACCGGTTATTGGTGCTGCAAAAACTAAAGACGTGCATAACTCTACGATTAAAGCATTTGAAGATTTTATTGGTGAGACGAAAACAAGCCTCGCAGTAAAAAAATCGCGTTTAATTATTAGCCAAGCCGCTGGCGGTTATAAAGGTGCAGATTTCCCAGTGAGCTGGCCGCTCGAAGGCACTGATTTTACAATAAGTAATCATGCCAATGTGTTTTCACGTGATTCACTTGATATTGGCGCGCGTTTCTTTTTTAATTATTTGCCACAAACAAATAAAGCCAAAAATATTATTGATTTAGGCTGTGGCAATGGCGTAGTTGGTTTAATGACATTAGCGCGCTGTCCTAATGCCCATATTAGCTTTGTTGATGAGTCGTATATGGCGGTTGAATCAGCTCGACTCAACATTGAGCTCAACATGGAAGACAAGTTTGAACAATGTACCTTTATAGAGAATGATTGTTTAACTGACTTTGAACGTGAAAGCGCTGATATTGTATTGTGTAATCCGCCATTTCACCAAGCACAAGCGGTTACCGACCACATAGCATGGCAAATGTTCAAGCAAGCAAAAGACACATTAAAAGAAGGTGGCGAGCTGCGTATTATTGGTAACCGCCATCTAGATTACCACGACAAACTAAACCGTATGTTTGGTAACTGTACTTTATTAGGCTCTAATAAAAAGTTTGTGGTACTCAGCGCAACTAAAAATAGTGGGACGTTATAAATGAAACTCTTAAAAGCATTATTGAGCTGTTGTACATTAGTGGTTTTTTCGGGGTGTGCCAATCAGCCTAATCAGCTTATTCTCAACCCTGTGTATAAAAGTGGTCAAATAAGCTCAATAAACAGCAGCTTAAACACCAGCGTGATTGATTTACGTGGTGACAGTGCAACCTTAAAGCTAATTGAATCGAGCAAAACCAAAACCATTGCCAGTACGGGTATTACTGAATCGGTTAAAAGTGCGCTAGACAGTGCACTGAGTCGCAATGGCGCTAGCATTTCTAATTTAGCGCAATTGCGTTTTGAGTTAGATATTCACACGCTGCAAGCGGTAGTTACAGAAACGCTAATGAGCCATACCAGTGAAGCCAAGATTGAATTTGAAGTGCGGGTGATTCGCCCGACCAGTAATTTTAGTAAACGCTACAGCGGTAATGCTAATTTATCTGGCCCGCTTGGTCACGATAGGGCAAAAGTTGAAGGTCAGCTCAATAAGTTGACTGAGCAGTTAATTACCCGCATTGTATCTGACCCAGAATTAATTGCATTTTTAGAAGGTTAACAATGAAGCAACTTTTTTTAATCTGCGTAAGCTTATTATTTAGCGTTAGTAGCTTAGCGGCTCAAGAGGGTCGTTTTGTGCAAAAAGATAACATTTTTCCTCGGGTAGAAATTGTGACATCGTTGGGCAGCATTGTGGTTGAATTAGACCGCTCAAGAGCTCCTATTACGGTCAATAATTTTTTAACGTACGTGTCGGATAAAAGCTATCAAGGCAGTGTGTTTCATCGTGTAGAACGCGACGTAGAAAATGATCGTGACTTTGTAATTCAAGGCGGTGGTTATGATAAAGATTACGATGGTCTACATGAAAACGACCCTATTTTTAATGAAAGCGGTAACGGCTTAACAAACGATATGTATAGCATTGCGATGGCTTATCAAGACCGTGAACCACACTCAGGAACGCGTCAGTTCTTTTTTAATATGGATGATAACGATCATTTAAACCCTGGCCGTGATTGGGGATTTGCAGTGTTTGGCAGTGTGATGGAAGGCTATGAAACACTCGATAAAATCATGGCTGTAAAAACCGGATTTAATGACAAAATTGGCTACAACTTTGTACCCGAAAAACCGGTCGTCATATTAAATATTAAGGTGCTTGAGCAAGTTCCTTTATAACTTTTTTAATAAGAGCAGCCTTAGCTGCTCTTTGTATAAGCCAATGAGCCCCTATGAATAGCACACTTTCTGTTAGCGAATACTTTTCTTATTTTAAAGATAAACGTTTGATTAATGTTTTTATATTTGGAATGAGCAGTGGCTTTCCGTGGGTATTAATTGGCTCAGTAATGTCGGCATGGCTTAAAGATGAAGGTTTGAGCCGCAGCATGATTGGCCTATTTGGCATTGTGTTTGGTGCCTACAGCATCAACTTTTTATGGTCACCTTTAATCGACCGCACTAAACTGCCCTTTTTATATAATTGGCTTGGTCAGCGCCGTAGTTGGATACTGTTTTGCCAAAGCTTTATTTTGCTTGGCACATTGCTACTTGCAGGACTTGATTTGAAAGCAAACCTAGCGGTTGCCGCCGCACTTTGCTTGTTAATCGCCATAGCCTCTGCCACGCAAGATATTGCAATTGACGCCTTTCGAATAGACACCCTTAGTGAAAATGAATCTCACAAAGCCACCGCGGCTGCTGCAATGGCCACCTCAGGTTGGTGGACTGGCTATGCTTTATTAGGAGCTGTGCCTTTTTACATGGCTGATATGCCAAATATTGACTGGCCACAGGTGTATTATTTTTTATCCGCGATTATGCTGTTATTAATTAGCTGTGTATTTTGGGCTAAAGAGCCACAATCAAATCGCGAAGCCGTACATGCCGAACTAGAACGTGTTTATCTTGAAAAACTCGCCGCAACTAAACAAACACCACTGACAAAAACGCTCGCATGGCTAGGCGTTACCGTGGTTGATCCGTTTAAAACCTTTTTTGCTAAAAATGGCGTTAAAACCGCGTTGGCGCTGCTGGCGTTTATTTTCTTATTTAAGATTGGTGAAGCATTTTTAGCGCGGATGTCGATTGTATTTTATAAAGAAGTTGGCTTTAGTAATACGCAAATAGCAAATTACTCAAAACTCGGCACGGGGTTAATCACCATTGTATTTGCCTTTTTGGGCAGTATTTTTAACCATAAATATGGCATTGTGAAAGGCTTATTTATAAGTGGCGTAGCCATGGCAGCATCTAACTTAATGTTTTCTTGGATTGCCTTAGCTGGTCCACAAGAGCACTTATATGCAATGGCAATTGTAGTTGATGGCTTTACCCAAGCTTGGTCTTTAGTGGCAATGGTTGCTTTTATATCTATGCTGTGTGACAGAGCATTTAGCGCCACCCATTATGCGCTATTGGCATCATTGGGTAATTTAGGGCGTACGTTATTATCGAGTTACAGTGGCGTGGTTATTGATGATTGGCTAATGGGGAATTGGTCATTGTTCTTTGTATTAACTGCGCTTATGGTTTTACCCTCATTAGTGTTTTTATTTCTAATTAGGCACAAACTATATTCACTAGAGCAAAATTATCATAAAAATACCTAATGCATCCCTGCACTAGTATTGGCTGTAGACGCTAATTTAACTTTACGATTACAGCCAAAAAGAAAGCGTTAGTCAGCTTTAATTAAGCTTAATGCTTCATACGGGTCGACTTCTAATGCATTACAGTAGCGAACAAACTCAATTACATCTAAACGACGTTCCTGATTTTCAATTTTGCCAATAAAAGAATGTGGCGTACCTAAGATTTGCGCTAAGCTGCGCATGGTGTAGCCTTTTTCATGGCGTTTAGTTTTAAGCCACTTTGTTAATTTTGCATTTTCTTCCGAAGATACGGTTTTACCCATCATATACAACTCCTACTCGTTGTTTAAATATACATATAGCTAAGCGCTTAAATCGCCAACACTGTAAACCTACAACCACTCACTAAAGCGCAGTGTAAACGCTTACAATTCAACCAATAAAAACGCTCAAATATGTATTAACACTTTATTATTGTAAAAAATGAAACCTTGCCCGTTTCACTCTTGGATACATTATATACCATTCATCGTTGATCTGAATGATTAATTAGTAATTATGCGATTAAAGTTTAACAACAAATATTTACTAACTCTGAATAAGGTTAAATATTTTATAACTTTTTTGTTTCATTTAAATATAAGCCGTTTATTATTAACTTATTATTTGTTTAAAAAGGCTAAATCATGTTTAGACTACTTTTTTTACTGCCTATTATTTTATGCTTGGGCTGGTACTTTTTTTTGCGCCATTATGCAATTCCAATCAAACAGGGTAAAAAAGGCTTTATCTATATTTTAGCTTTCTCTGCATTCGTACTTGGTTTTTTTGTGTTAATAATGCAAATAACAGAATACAGACCAACTGAGTTATGATTTTAAACACATAAAAAAACCGCTAATTAAGCGGTTTTTTTTCAAATAACGGTATCTTTACACGCTAAAACTAGCGCCACAGCCACACGTTGTTGTGGCATTAGGGTTAGAGACAAAAAAGCGTGCCCCTTCTAACCCTTCGGTATAGTCTACTTCACCGTCAACTAAATACTGGATACTCATTGGGTCAATGACTAAGGTAACCCCGTTTTTAACAATTTCTAAATCGCCAGGATTCGCTTTTTCATCAAAAGTAAAACCGTATTGAAAACCTGAACAACCACCGCCTGTGACATAAACACGCAGTTTTAGATCTGGGTTTTCTTCTTCGTCGATTAACTGTTTAACACGCACAGCGGCTGCGTCGCTAAACTTAATGGGTAATTCTTCAGACATTTTATAACCCTCAATACCTTTATACTAATGCACCAGATTATCTAATACCTGAGTGTTTTAATCAAGTATAGTAAGCTCGCGTTTATAAGCTTTAATTAAAACAATGCGCGTTTAATCTGTTCTGTGAATCAATATACTATAAATTTAATTTAAATTAATCGGTTGTTAAAAATCTCAAGGACTTCCCTAGACTATTTTGATAAACTTGACGCCTAAAAATGCTACGGGGAAATAAAGCATGTGGCTTGAGCGACTGAGACGTCGATTAGCAAAACCAAAAACATCCGTACAATTATGCTTATTGGGCGTAAGTGCCGGATTAATTGCTGCATTTTTCATTATACTGTTTCGCCTAACCATTTTATTTTTTCAAAGCTTATTTTTAGAAACCCCTGACGACTTTACTACTCTTCCTACCCTAGAACGGGTATTAATGCCTTTGATTGCTGCACTTCTGATAGCCACATTTGCGGCTTTTACCGGCTTTAAACATTACCGCTTGGGTATCCCTTTTGTAATACACAGAATAAAACGTCATTACGGGCAAATGCCACTTTATAATACGGTTAACCAGTTTGTAGGCGGCGCGCTGGCACTGATCAGCGGTTTTTCTGTTGGCCGCGAAGGCCCCTCAGTGCATATGGGAGCAGCGGGGGCAAGCATATTAGCAAATAAACTACACTTACCCCACAACGCTATGCGTACCCTCAGTGGTTGTGGTGTTGCCGCGGGCATTGCTGCATCGTTCAACACCCCCCTGGCTGCGGTTATTTTTGTAATGGAAGTGGTGCTCAGAGAATACAAAGTGCATATTTTTGTGCCGATTATGCTCGCAGCCGTTACCGGCGCATTAGCAACACAGTTTGTATTTGGTGAGGGCTCAGAACTTGCGCTAATAACCATTGCCCCCTTAAGTGGGTGGCACTACCCCTATTTAATTTTATGCGGCATGGGATTAGGCGCGGTGGCTTATGCTTTTAATCAGAATTTAATGTTAATTATTAAAACCTTTAAACCACTTAGTATGTTTCCACGTTTAATGATTGCAGGGTGTATTGCCAGCTTAATTGCCTATGCAGTTCCACAAGCAATGGGCTCGGGTATGAGCGCTATCACTATTGCGGTTGAGTCACCTGAAAATATTCAACTACTCACCACTATTTTAATTGCTAAGTTATTAGCCACCTTATTTGCTATTGGCTTAGGTATTCCTGGTGGGTTGATAGGTCCGGTTATTGGACTGGGCGTTTTAACCGGTACTTTAATGGCATTTTTTGCTCAATTTATTAGCCCCGGCACCGATATAGCCGGCACTTACGGGGTGCTGGGCATGGCAGGATTATTAGCGGCCACACTACACTCCCCCTTAGCGGCACTGACCACTGTGATGGAGCTGACCTCGTCACCGGAAATTATTGTGCCTGCGATGATCGTCATTACTACCGCCTACGTTACAGCTTTACAGGTATTTGGTAACCGCTCCATATTTTTACAGCAATTAGACTTTCAAGGGCTTCCCTATCATGTCTCTCCCGCCACTGAAGCCTTACAGAAAGTAGGAGTGATGGATGACATGGATGAAGACTTTAAACTGCTCTACTCCGACGATAAAGAGCAAATAAAAAACAGTCTAGATGCCATGGACAGTCAAACACCATTAATTGTATTTGATGAAGAAAATGGTTATCGCCTAGCTGAATATGACTTAAGTTTAATGTCTGATCAGGCGGTCAATATAAAATACATTAGCTTACAAGGTATTAGCAGCCAAGCCACCCTTGCAGATGCATTTGAAATTTTGAATGATAAACGCAGTGGTGCACTTTATGTATATAACTTATTAGATAATCAACAAATTATGGGATTACTAAGGTGGGATCAAATCCACCATATTTTAACCATACGTAACAGTTTACTTTAACAATAATGAGAACAATATGAGCGCATTATTAATCTACAAAACCTTGCACGTATTTTTTATGATTGCTTGGTTTGCCGGTATTTTTTACCTACCTCGACTTTTTGTTTATCACGCTATGAGTGAAGAAAAATCGTGTAACTCAATGCTAAAAGTAATGGAACGTCGGCTACTTTATTTTGTTACACCCTTTGCGGTGCTTACCGCAGTATTTGGCGTATTGACTATTGTTGAATACGGCCGAGAATGGTTTCGTTACAGCATGTGGCTGCATTACAAACTCGTGCTGGTGATTATTTTATATATTTATCATGGCTACTGTTTCAAATTGTTAGCTGATTTTAAACACGATAGAAATACCAAAAGCGATCGGTTTTATCGCATTTTCAACGAGCTACCTGTTTTAGCGCTACTCGTTATTGTCGCTTTGGCGATTATTAAGCCAAGCTTTTAGCAAAGGCTTATAAATTACGCTGCCAAGTCGCATACTAAGTTTGTATAATACGCGCGATTGCGTGCTCCTTTGTGGATTATCGCGCCTTTTTGAATAACTAGGAATAACCCCATGTTCAGTTTCCAAGGTGAAAATATACTCTCTGTTAATCAACTCGACCGAGACTGTATTGAACGCATATTTGCTGTGGCAAAAAAAATGGAGCCATACGCTAAAAAACAAAAGCGGACCAACGTGCTTGAAGGCGCTATTTTAGCAAATCTATTTTTTGAACCCAGTACACGTACTCGTGTTAGTTTTGGCACTGCGTTTAACTTACTCGGTGGACTAGTTCGTGAAACCACCGGCATGCAAAGCTCTGCGCTTGCTAAGGGCGAATCACTCTATGATACCGCACGTGTTATTTCAGCTTATGCTGATGCAGTTGCTATGCGCCATCCTGACTCAGGCTCGGTAGCTGAATTTGCAACAGGTTGCAGCGTACCAGTAATAAACGGTGGTGATGGACCCAATGAGCACCCTACCCAAGCACTGCTTGATTTATTAACTATTGAGCGTGAACTTAACCGCTTCGATCAAAATATCGATGGTATGCATATTGCGCTAGTCGGCGATTTAAAATATGGCCGTACTGTTCACTCACTCTCTAAGTTACTGTGTCATTACAAAGACATTAAGTTTTCGATGGTTGCCCCTAATGGCTTGCAAATGCCTGACTCAATTTTATCTGCGGTTGAAAATGCCGGTCATAAAATTGAACTGGTAGATAAAATGGAAGGTAACTTAGCAGCCGATATCGTTTATCAAACACGAATCCAAGAAGAGCGTTTTCCATCACAAGAAGAAGCTAATAAGTATCGTGGTGGATTTAGAATTAGCCAGTCTATTTATAATACTCATTGCAAACCTAATTCAGTATTAATGCACCCGCTTCCTCGCGATAGTCGCCTAGAGGCAAACGAACTTGATAACGACTTAAATGCTAACGACAATCTAGCGATATTCCGCCAAGTACAAAATGGCGTCCTCATTCGTATGGCACTGTTTGCTTTAACCCTCGGCGTAGAAAACAAAGTCGAGCAGTATGAAGTAAGCGTTCCTTGGTTTAGCCGCAAACGCGACAGCTAAGCTTTTAATTTTAAAGTGATAAAACAATAGGATTTTTCATGACAATTAGCCAAGACTTATTTAAACGAGCTCAAGACTCTATTCCTGGTGGAGTAAATTCGCCAGTGCGTGCATTTAATGGTGTAGGTGGTACTCCGCTGTTTATTACTAAAGCACAAGGCGCGTTTACATTTGATGCTGATGGCAACCGTTACATCGATTATGTAGGCTCTTGGGGTCCAATGATTATGGGCCACAATCACCCTGAAATTAAACAAGCAGTACATGACGCGGTAGAAAATGGTTTAAGCTACGGAGCGCCTACTGAAGCTGAAATTTTAATGGCTGAAAAAGTAAAAGAGCTAGTACCATCAATCGAAAAAGTACGCATGGTGAGCTCTGGTACTGAAGCAACAATGAGTGCAATTCGTTTAGCCCGTGGTTTTACTGGTCGTGACAAAATTTTAAAATTTGAAGGGTGTTACCACGGCCATGCAGACTCATTACTAGTAAAAGCCGGCTCTGGCGCATTAACTATGGGTGTACCTAACTCTCCAGGTATTCCTGAAGATTTAGCTAAGCACACACTCACCGTTTCGTTTAACAATATTGAAGAAGTGAAAGCGATTTTTGCCAAGTACGCCGATGAAATCGCGTGTATTATTGTTGAACCAGTTGCCGGTAACATGAACTGTATTCCACCAGTGCCCGGCTTTTTAGAAGGTCTGCGTGAAGTATGTGATCAATACCAATCCGTGCTTATTTTTGATGAAGTAATGACAGGTTTTCGTGTCGCCCTTGGTGGCGCTCAAGCGTATTACAACATCAAACCAGACTTAACCTGTTTAGGTAAAGTAATTGGTGGTGGCATGCCAGTAGGCGCGTTTGGTGGTAAAACAGAAATCATGGATTACATAGCCCCTGTGGGCCCTGTTTATCAAGCGGGTACACTTTCAGGTAACCCTATTGCGATGGCAGCAGGCTTAAAATCACTTGAACTACTAAGCGCTCCTGGCGTGCATGATAAGTTAGAAGCCATTAGTAAAGCGATTTGTGAAGGCTTTGAAGCCGCAGCTAAAAAAGTAGGTATTGCCTTAACGACTAACTACGCTGGCGGTATGTATGGCTTTTTCTTCACCGATGCAGAAAAAGTAACTACTTACAAACAAGCCACTGAATGTGATTTAGAGCGCTTTAAAAAGTTCTTCCACTTAATGCTTGAAGAAGGGGTTTATTTAGCGCCTTCAGCGTTTGAAGCTGGTTTTGTGTGTGCTGCGCACACAGAGCAAGAAGTTCAAGCAACGATTGAAGCAGCAGAGCGCGCTTTTGCTAAGCTATAACGTTTAGTTTTTAAAAACGCTTACCCATAAAAAAAGCCCTTTCGGGCTTTTTTTGTTTTTTAACGCTATTGAACCGTTATTCTGTTGATTAGAATCGAGCTTCAAACCCTATACGAACATAACGTGGAGTCTGCCAAGAGTAAGCAGCGTCATGGTAAGCATTAACTTCGCCTTCATTTTGCTCGTAATGCTCATTTACAGACGCTTCTGACTGACTATTTAATATGTTGAACACATTGATTGATGCTCTCATATCAATATCTGAAACAGTAAAGTTATATGCAGCAGATAAATCTAAGTTAAATGTCCATGGTGTACGACCATTTGTACCACGGTCATGCTTCTCATAGATTTTTTCTTCTTGCTCACATTCACCATTACCATTGGTATCAGGACACTCATTTGTGTAAATGTAGAAAGTATCACCCCAACCACCATTTAGATTTGGATCTTTTGACGGGTAACCTTGGCCGAATAAACTTTTAGGACGACCACTTTGTAATGTTGCATTCCAACCTACAGTCAAGTTTTCAACTGGCTCCCAACTACCAAAGAATTTAAATGTATGACGACGATCATTAGGTTGATAACCCTGAGAGCCATCCATTACAGCTGGGAAGTCGAAGTCTTGTGTAATACCCGCATCAGCTTGGCCAATATCGGATTTAACAGCACCTTCAAAGTTACCAACACTTCGTGCCCATGTATAACCAAACTGGTAACGAATCGTATCAGCCTGATAATTTAAGTTAAACTCTACGGCGGTATATTCATTATTAGCCTTAGGTAAACCAATAGTGTCGGCAGAGTAAGTCGTTAGTGAACCTTCATCTGGAACACCGTCGTTATCAAAGCTTGAATCACCCCAATCAGTACCATTCCAATAGTAACCATCACTATACCAGCTAGAAGATGAACCAGGATTAATCATCACACAATATGGGTAAGCATAACGACCACAGTAATCATCTAATGCAGTAGCAACTTCACGATAAACACCTTTAATACCAACAGTGTACTCATCATTTAGTGCTTGCTGTACACCTAGAATATATTCATCTTTTGAAAATGGTTCGGCTTCTTGTGCTTGGAAAATATCTTTTTCTGGAATAACCGGAACACCACTCACTTGTTGTGAGTTTGCTAAACCGCCCGTGCCAAGAGTATCAGCCAAAGGAGCTAAACCTGTAGGTGCTCCTGTCGTTGCATCAACACCCGTATATGTATAAGCAGTAGTAATATCACTTACCCCAGATGCTGCACGGAAAATAGTGTTGTTTGCAACAGGTAAGTAATAACGTCCATAAGTACCATATACTTTAGTGTCGCCAGTGCTCGTTGGATCCCACGTGAAACCTAAACGAGGAGCAACATCCGTTTTGAAGCTTGTAAGTAGCTTATCTGTTGTGCCCCAACTGTCAAACTCATCGATACGTAAGCCAACAGTTACCGCAAAATCATCTGTTACTTGCCAATTATCTTCTATGTAATAAGCCGTAAGCTCTGACTTAAAGCTACCGCCACCATCAAAGACTCGATCTTCAACGTATTGCAATACGTTACCAGTATTGTTTGTTAATGCGCCATTATCAGCTTGAAAACTGCCGTTAGCCGCTAGTGTACGGTAATCATAACTGTGGCCACCGATAGGACGGCTCACACGCTCAGATTCACGCTCTTGATAATCGATACCAAAGCTAATCTGATGATCTTGCCAAACATACTCAATATCAAGGCGGTACTGAGTATTTTCATCATTATTTGCACCAAAGCTACCACCAGCACCACAGCCGGTGATTGGATTAGAAGTACCACGAGAATCTGTAATACTTGGGCAAATTAAGTTTTCTGATTGCGTTTCGTACTCAGTCTCAATTGTACCAGCCATTGCTGTGACAACTAAATCTTCAGTTAGTACACCAGTGTAACTCAAGCTTTGCGCTTCGCCACCACGCTTAAGTAAAGCACCATCTTTACGGTCGCCTATAACACCGTTGTTGTAATCATAAACAGAACGCTCAATATCACGGCGATTTGAATAAGCAAAATAGCTTAATCGATGGTTTTCATTAATATCCCAATCAAGTTTACCACCCCAGAATAGATTATCACCGCCAGATGCAGACTCTTCACGGTACTGATCGTTCGGTGAAAACTCATCTCCCCCCCAAGTATATGATGACTCAGTATCACGAGGATTTATTAACCCGTAAAAGAAAAGGGTATCTTCAATAAGAGGACCACCAACGGCGAGTGTTACGTCAGTTTTGCTATCAGAGTCATAGCTTTCATCTCTGAAGATTTGCCCTGCTCCATTATTACCACGAGAAATGCTGCCTTCTTCTTGTAAAGAATCCGGTTGGTACTGAACTACAGCAGAAAATTCCCACTCATTAGTACCGCCTTTTGTAGTTGTATTAATAGTACCACCAGTAGCTCGACCAAACTTGGCTGAATAACCACCTGTTTTAACTTGAAATTGATCATAAAATTCAAACGGAACTTCACCACACCCTAAACCTTGGCGAGTATTAGTAACTTCTAACCCGTTAATATAACATGCATTTTCAGCAACAGAAGAACCACCAAATGACGCTGTATTTCCAAATGCGCTATCGCCTTTTACAGCCCCAGGTGCTAATAATGCAACTGATGTTAAATCACGATTAATTGGCATTCTGTCAATTTCAGCATCTGTAATAACTAGGCCCGAATCAGCTGTTGAAAGATCTATTGATGAAATACGAGCACCAACAACTTGAATTACCTCTGGGCCAGAAGAATCGAAACTGTTAAGATCAAAATTAGCTTTTGAATTGGCACCTAAAGAGACTCTAACGCGGTCTTCAGCAACTACAGCATCGCCTTTTAATATTTGTATCTCGTAACTACCTGTAGGCAGAGAGGCAAAGCGAAAGGTACCTTCACTAGAAATACTTAGAGTTCGCTCTAAACCAGTTGCTGGGTTTTTAACTTTTACAGTGTAAGAACTATTATCATTAATATTATTTACAGTTCCTATTACATCAGATGCAACAGCAGGTAATGCTAGGCCTAAGGATGCTGATACGGCAATTGCCGTTATACTTTTCCTAAATATTGATTTCATTATTTATCCCTGTTTGAAATTATAATTATATGCCTTAAAGGCATATTTATAATATGCTTATGAAACAAAAATGCAAACAAAAAAACCAACAAATTTAACAAAAAATAAATAAATACCCATTCCTTTAAACTAATAACGGGTGAACAATATTTATACTATAAAAATAAATAAAAACATTTCACTAGTCCTTTATTAAAGAAATCCATAAAAAAAGCCCTTTCGGGCTTTTTTTGTTTTTACTATTTAACGAATACATTCTGGTCTTGGTTTAAACTCACTGGCTCTAAGTGGCAGTTGAATCACTTTGCCACAGCCCGGTGGTGCTTGCTTCCCAGTTTGCTCGTTTACAAATGCCCACCTAATTGAAGGCGGACGGGTATCGGCAATTGCTTGCGGGTTTAGCGGTTTTAAATAACGAATATAGGTTTCAAGCGCGCCAACACTGCCGGTTAAGCCGGTGCTTTTATTATCGTCACGGCCTATCCATGCAACCGTCACTGTATTTTGATCAAATCCAGCAAACCAGCTGTCGCGTAATTCATTACTGGTGCCTGTTTTACCAGCCAACTGGATTGACGGAAAATGTAAGTTTAAGCGCTTAGCGGTGCCATCTTTAGTTACTCGCTTCATAGCATATTTGGTCATGTACATGGCATCTTTATCAAAGCGTTGCTCGTTAATTACTTTGTGCTTATAAAGTACTTTACCAACAGAATCGGTTAACGCAGAAATAGACGTCAGTTCTCTGTATTCACCGTCTGCTGCAATCGTGGTATAAAGCTGTGCCACTTCAAAGCTCGACATTTCAATAGCCCCTAATAATAACGATGGGTATTCATTAATATAGCCTTTAGCTCCTAATCCCCTGAGCGTGTTAGCCACTTTATCCACGCCTACATCAAGCCCTAAGTTAACTGCCGGTATATTAATACTATGGCTAAATGCTTTATAAAGAGGCATGGCACCACGGTATTGATGATCAAAGTTTTCTGGCTGCCATACGTTACCCTCCTCGTTGGTGACTTGAACAGGCGAGTCATCAAGTAACGTCGCTAAGTTATAATGAGGAAGCTGCAGTGCACTTAAATACACTGCAGGTTTAACTAATGAGCCAATATTTCGTTTGGTATCGAGCACGCGGTTGAATCCTGAGTAGCGTACATCACGTCCAGCGACTAACGCTGATACACCGGCTTTTTCAACATTAACGGAGATCATCGCCGCTTCTAACTCTTTGGTATTTGGACGTCTTTCTAAATAAGGTAAACTGGCCTGAATCGACTCTTCCATCGCGGTTTGTTTTTGTAAATCAAAGTAGGTAAATACACGCACACCCGCATCCAATACGTCTTGATCGGGTAGTAGCTGTTTAAGCTCGCGATTAACCAACTCTAAGTAACCTGGATAAGACTTTTGCAAGCTGGCTTTCATTGGTGCAATATCAATTGCGCGCTTTAACGAGGCTCTATACTCTTTAGTAGAAATAAGTTTGTTATCGACCATTAAACGCAGCACTAGGTCACGACGCTCCATCGCACGTTCTTTGTAACGTCTAGGATTGTAATAAGATGGGCCTTTAACCATAGCCACCAGCAAGGCAATTTGGTCGTACTCGAGTTCATCAACAGGTTTAGCAAAGTAAAACTCGGCGGCCAGCCCCATTCCATGTACCCCTTGGTTGTATGACTGACCTAAGTACACTTCGTTTAAATAGGCTTCGAGAATCTGATCTTTTGAGTAACGGTAATCAAGAATAAGCGCAATAAAGGCTTCATTAATTTTACGCACTAACGAACGCTCACGGGTAAGGTAAATATTTTTAGCCAGCTGCTGGGTTAATGTACTCCCCCCTTGCACGGTGCGCCCTGCGCGAATATTGGTATACAAAGCGCGTAAAATTGAAAATACCGATACACCGTGATGATCATAAAAATCGCGGTCTTCAACTACTAATAAGGTATTTTTAAGCATGTCAGGAAATTTATCTAATGGTACAAACTCTCTATCTTGTTTTGAGTCATTACCAATACGGGCTATTTGTACAGGCTCTAATCTGGCAGTGTTTAAGCGACGGCCAAACTTATCTTTAATACTGGCTACCTTCTCTCCAGAGAAACGCAATTCAATAACATGAGCGCTCTCTAAACCATCATAAAATTCAAAATCACGACGAAAAACCTTAATACTATTGGCTGTTTTAATATACTGCCCAGTCCGGCTTAAGCGATTAACCGCCGTGTAGTTTAAGCGCTTAAGCTCCCATAAAACTTCTTGCTCTGATAAAAACTGGCCTGGAAAAAACGTCATTGAGCGGGCATATACTTGTGCCGGAAGTTGCCATTTATTACCTTCAAACTGGCGAGTTATTTTTGCATCAAGGTAAATAAAATAAAGTGCAATGGCGATAAACGTCGCCAGACTCAGTTTCCAAAAAATAGAAAACAACGTTTTAAAAAGTGGCCGTTTTGTGGTGCTTGAAGTTTTTTTAGTCGCACTTTTTCGCGCCGATGATTTAGATGACTTAGTAGCGCGCTTAGTCGAGGGTTTACTGGTCGATGTTTTCTTTTTTTCAGCCATTTAAGTGTAATATATTCCGAAGGTTAATTTAACGCGAGGAGCTTATCACATTACTCTAGCACCTGAAAAATTAACCTCCCCTGAAATCAAAAAAGCCCTAACAGAGTAGGGCTTTGATTGAACACACAATACTTTTAATTAATTACTTCTAACTGATACAAACTCTGGATAAGCATCAATACCACAATCGTGTTGATCCATGCCGTTTAATTCTTCTTCTTCGGTAACACGAATACCCATGGTTTGCTTGAGGATTGCCCATACAATGAATGAAGCAATAAACACAAAACCAATAATACATAGTAGGCCAATCAACTGATTAACAATGCTGGCCTCAGCATTAGTAACAGGTACTAGCACGATACCTAGGATGCCACACACACCGTGAACAGAAATAGCGCCCACGGGATCATCTATCTTCGCTTTGTCCAATGCGACAATACTAAGTATCACTAATGAGCCACCTAGTAAGCCAAATAAACACGCCATTAGTGGTGATGGTGATAATGGGTCTGCAGTAATAACCACTAAGCCTGCAAGTGCACCATTAAGTACCATGGTTAAATCGGCTTTGCCCCATAAAAGTTTACATAAGAACAAGGCTGAAATTGCCCCCATAGCTGCAGCAGCATTGGTATTAAGTAATATTTGACCTACCGCTGTTGCGTTTTCTTTATCTGAAATTAATAACTGTGATCCGCCGTTAAAGCCAAACCAACCCATCCATAAAATAAACGTACCCAATGTAGCAAGTGGCAAGTTTGAACCTGGAATTGGGTAAATTTCACCATTTTTACCATATTTACCTTTACGTGCACCCAGTAGTATTACACCCGCAAGCGCCGCAGCCGCACCCGTTGCATGGACAATGGCAGAGCCTGCAAAATCAACAAAGCCTAATTCAGATAAGAATCCGCCGCCCCATGTCCAGTAACCTTCAATTGGGTAAATTAATCCTGTTAGTACTACAGTAAACACTAAGAAAGCCCATAATTTCATGCGCTCCGCTACGGCGCCAGATACAATAGACATGGCCGTTGCAACAAACACTACTTGAAAGAAAAAGTCAGATTCTAGTGAATGATTAGCGTCTGCCGCTTGGCTACCTATTAGGCCACCAAACGAAGGAATAACGCCGCCTTCTACATTATCTACGTACATAATGTTGTAGCCTATCAACAAAAACATAGTACACGCGATAGAATAAAGCGCGATATTTTTAGTTAGAATTTCTGTGGTATTTTTAGAGCGCACTAAACCCGCTTCTAACATTGCAAAACCGGCTGCCATCCACATGACTAAGATGCCAGACATTAAAAAGTAAAACGTATCGAGCGAAAACTTCAGCTCTATAATTGTATTTTCCATGTTGCCTCCTTAAATTGCATCATCATCAAGCTCGCCAGTACGAATACGGACGATTTGGTCTAGGTCGTAAACAAAAATTTTGCCGTCACCAATTTTGCCCGTTCCAGCGACTTTGGTAATGGTTTCTACAACGCGTTGGCAATTTTCACTACGAGTAGCAATTTCAAGTTTAATTTTAGGTATAAAGTCAACCTGATATTCAGCACCACGGTATAACTCAGTATGCCCTCTTTGACGTCCAAATCCCTTAACGTCAACCACTGTCATTCCTTCGATGCCTAAATCAGCGAGTGCTTCACGCACATCATCTAGTTTGAATGGCTTTATTATTGCACTGATCATTTTCACAAAGGCCCCCTTAGGACGCTAGCTTGTTATTGTATTTCCTCTATACAATCCAACCTTTATGCCATTTTTAAATTAATAATAAAAACATAAACTTAAAAAAATAAATAATATATAAAACAAAAAAGCGCACCATTTAGGTGCGCTTTTTTTATGCAAAATGCAGGATTGGTGCGATATCAATGAAATACAAAGAAGGCGTTTAAAAAAGTCTAACTATTAAACAAAGTTTATTCTTAACAGAGGTGGTTACTCGCTAACTCAACGATTATTATCGGCAGCTAGTCTCATTACTTTTGTTTTTTACTCAAATATCGCTATAACTGCAGTACATAAAATAAAAAGGGTCACTTATGAAATTTAGTCGAAGTCTATTTTTACCCATTGCCGCTATTGCGCTCACCCTAAGTAGCGCCTCGTTTGCCGATAATCAACGTCGCATTGATATTGACAGTAAAGTGGTTACCCAGCACAAAGCAAAAATAAATAATGAACGACTTTCTTACACAGTAGCAACTGGCACACAACCGGTATGGGATGACAAGGGAGACGCCATCGCAACCCTTCAATACACTTACTACACGCGCGATAAGGTCGATGATAGAACAAAGCGCCCATTACTTATTTCATTTAATGGTGGCCCAGGCTCAGCGTCAGTTTGGATGCATTTAGCATACACCGGCCCACGCGTTTTAAAAATTGACGACGAAGGCTACCCTATTCAACCTTACGGTGTTAAAGATAACCCTTACTCGGTTTTAGACGTAGCCGACATCGTTTACGTAAACCCTGTAAACACGGGTTATTCGCGTGTCGTTGAAGATAAAGATGGTAACCTTCTACCAAAGGATAAACAAAAAGAGTTATTTTTTGGTGTGAATGCCGATATAAAATATCTAGCAGAGTGGCTTAATACTTTTGTATCTCGCAATGAACGCTGGCGCTCTCCTAAATTTTTAATTGGTGAAAGCTATGGTACCACTCGTGTATCAGGCTTAGCGCATGAGCTACAAAATAGTCAATGGATGTACATTAACGGTGTTGTACTCGTTTCACCTACCGATATTGGTATTAAGCGCGACGGTCCTGTAAAAGCCGCTAACCGCTTACCTTACTTTGCAGCTACAGCGTGGTACCACAAGGCATTAAACGCTGATTTACAAGCTAAAGACTTAGACGAGCTATTACCTGAAGTGGAACAGTTTACCGTTAATGAGCTCATTCCCGCGCTTGCAAAAGGCGGATTTATTGCCCCAGATGAAAAACGTCGTATTATTAAAAAAATGGCCAAATATGCAGGTCTATCTGAAACATTTGTTAGCCAAAATAACTTAGACATCCCGACACAATTTTTTTGGAAAGAGCTATTACGTGAACGCGGACAAATGGTTGGTCGTCTGGATTCTCGTTATTTAGGGATTGATAAGCGCGATGCCGGTGAATCACCAGATTACTGGGCAGAGCTTACATCGTGGCTGCACTCTTTTACCCCTGCAATTAACTACTACCTGCGTGAAGAGCTTAATTACAAAACCGACATCAAATATAACTTATTTGGTAACGTTCACCCATGGGATAGAAGCGGAAACAATACCGGTGAAAACTTGCGTTTAGCTATGGCTCAAAATCCGTATTTAAATGTGATGGTTCAAGCTGGCTATTTTGATGGTGCAACAAACTACTTTGATGCTAAATACACAATGTGGCAACTAGATCCAAGTGGTAAAATGCAAAATAGATTAAGCTTTAAAGGCTACCGCAGTGGCCACATGATGTACCTACGTCATGCAGATTTAGAAAGCTCTAACAACGATTTACGCGAGTTTATAAAACAGTCTATACCTAAAGACGGTGAATCCGCTAAATACTAATGATTATGCGCTTATAACAATTAAAAAAGTGACCACTCAGGTCACTTTTTTTGTATATAACTGAGGTCATTAGCTATGCGTGCAATTACCGGTGCGAATGACGGTTGGCTTTGCTGTGTACTGCTTTGTCGTGAGTATTTCAGCTAGATTTATTAGCGTGTTAAAGGTGCTTTTTAGAGCGACTCGGTTATTTAGCCAATTGGGTATATTTCCACCTGGTAACGCATAAACCTGATAGTCAATATGCAAGTTATTCGCTTGCTGAGTCAGTAACCACGTCGCATCTAATGTGCTTATTCTTACTACCCCTTTAGTTTGAGGTAAAAAATCAGGACGGGCATGAATACTAAGTTGAGTTTGCAACGCGCTGCGTTTTGTATAGCACGAATACGTGACTAAATCTCTATTTGCAACGGGCCAAGGGGAGTCAATAAAGCTGTAAACAAGGTTTTCTGAGGGGCTTAAATATTTCAGTAATTTTACTTTAGCAATATTTTCTATCCAGCGGGGAGCAGCATCGGTATCACTGAGTAAGGCGATTAAATCTTCTGCTGTGGTATTTTCAACCACCGTTTCAGCTTTCATTTTCAAGGTATCATCGCTCAAACGCTGAAAATAAACACTCACCCCCTGTTTACTCTCGTAAAGCTGCCAAGAGGGCTGTGAATACACATTTGTAACAAAACACAAAAGCGATAGAGTAATGCACTTTTGCAACAAGTTAAGCGTGCAAAAGTGCTTAGCCATCAAAGCCAATACGGTTCTGTATCAAATGAAGCGTGTCGACTTTGCTCCATGGCACTGACTAAAAAGTCAGACTTTTGTTCCAACCATAGTTGTATTTTTGCTAGTTGAGCATCTTCTTGCCCGCCACACAGCTGTTTTAAATAATCAAGCGTGCTTAGCTCATACATGCCATGAGAAATATCGAGCCAAGGAAGCCTAAATTCTAATCGTTCATCTTTATTAAACAGTGCACCTAAACAGTTACCACTGAGTAAGCTATTCTCTAACTGAGTACGAAAATTTAAATAATCATTGCCCGCTAAACTTTGCTCTTTAGGCAATAAGCGGTGTAAATTTTTCCAATCTTTATCAAATAAACGATGAGCAATATCAATAACGGGCTGCTCAGCGTTTTGTAGCTCTGCTTGGCTCCAGTCTTTACGCCACTGCTTATTTATCAGCCACGTTGTTAAGCTCAGCAATAAACGGTTGTAACGCGCACTATGAAAAAGCGCAAAAATATCATCAATACTCGGTTGTAACTCTTTTAAATCGTTAATAACTTGAGCTAAGGCGGGCGCACTGTTTATTTTTTTATAAAAAGCATGGCGCTTAGAAGTGTAAGTTTTTAACTGAATGGCATTTTCAACCCATGCTAATTCACTCAATAACCACTTTAACTCCGTTCTGAGGTGCTCAGTGCTGTCTTTACTGACAATATCATCAAATAACCAAAAGTTATGACGAATTAAACTAATACCGTCGGTCACACGTTTTAATGTTTTTAAACTTGGCTTATCAAAATAGCATTGCTCATGTTTTTGCACAAAGCGAATACCAAAGCCCATGGCTTCAATAAGTGCTTGCTCTTGAGTGGCTTGCTTAGTAAGTTTAACAAAACCGATAGATTTACTCGGTTGTAACGGTGTGTTATCCGCTAGGCGGTAGCCTCTTGCTGCTTTTGAATAAAGCCCCAAGCGCACACTGTTTTGGCTTATTAATTTATCTGCTAAAGCAAATAGCTCATCCCGGCTACCTTCGACGAGCTCTATTTCAAGCTCGCTAATAATCTCCACTTTACCCGAGGCGGCCACTTCACCTTTATCTAATACCACTTCAATTTTGGCACCATTTTGCGTTTCAATTAACCACGTACGGCGGATAAAATTAGTACTAAATATAGGGTAGAGGTTTTGTGATATAACATCAATTTGCATGCCGTGTGGCCAAATTGATGAATCAAACGCCATTAAATTAGGTCGATGTGTTTCTATGGGAAGGTTATATTCTAGACGTTGATGTAATCCACCCACCACGTCTCCTGCAAGCTTAATTGTTTGCTCACAGCGCTCGTCTGTACAACGCGTTCTAAAACCAATATCGAGTGCTCTCAGCTCTCTGCTTGGCGTATCAAAATAAGCATTTTGCAAACTTTTAGAAGGCTTGTTTGTGACTGTTTTTGCAAATTGAGTAATTAACGAGGGGATCAGTGGAATGACGTCATCTGATACCAAAAACTTCAGTTCTATCTCAGTATCCATTAGGCTTGCGGATTACCCTTAAAATTAATAAGTGCTCAAAATAAACAAAGCAGACCTATATTGCAAATTTTTTAGTCATAAACACGCAAGCAAAATGCTTTGGTTACAATATCTATCTTGCTATTAAACTATTAAATCCATACTATCTATATACTTATGCGAAATAAAAATCACGTTCACAACGGACACTGCTAGATTAACAAGGTAGATAAATGCTAAAACACTGTTTACTATGGCTGCTTTTAACAGCCGCCCCGTTTATGAGCCAAGCAGAGGAAGCTCAATCAACGCCGCCTACTAATGCTAAAACAGCTTATATAATCGATAACTTGTATACTTTTATGCGTTCAGGCGCCAGTAAAGACTATCGCTTACTCGGTTCTATTGATGCAGGCACGCAACTGACTTTATTATCTGATGAACAAAACGGTTTTATAAAAGTTAAAGATGATAAAGACCGTGAAGGCTGGGTAGAGGCTAAATTCATCAGCGAATCAGCTGGTTTAAAGCAGCAGTATCAAGCGCTTAACAGCGAAATTAGCGCTATGCAAAATAAATTACGCCAAGCGCAAGTAGAATTACCTGAACTACAAGAACAAAACTCACAGCTAACCGAACAAAATGCTCAGCTGTTAGCACAAATAAGTCAATTACAAGACTCGCTTGCTCAAGAACAACAATTAAAGCAAGCAACCAGTGCTAAAGAAAAGCGTCAGCTACTCACTTATGGTGGTGCTATTGCATTTTTAGGTTTGTTCTTAGGAATTATTTTAACTATTGTGTTATCGCGCAGAAAACGCTATGAAGGTTGGGCGTAAGCGCCACCTATATTGCAGGCATAAAAAAAGCATCAAAAAGATGCTTTTTTTATGCCTGCAATTTTTTATACCTGCAATAATGTACTCAAAGGTTACATATCTAAACGCAGTCCAGGATCCTGTTTGATTTTTTCTATTACCATGTAAGTGTGGTGTGTACCCACTCCCGGAATATCAACCAAATCACCTAATACTTCTCTGTATTCATCCATATTAGAGACGCGAATTTTTAATAAATAGTCGTAACCACCCGCTACCATGTCACATTCAACAACCTGCTTAATTTTAAGAATGTGTTCGCGAAACACTTTAAATACCGCTGTATTTGAGGTGACTAACGATACCTGCACATGCGCCACTAGGCTTTGATTGAGCTTTTCCTCGCTTAACTTTGCAAAATATCCCTCTATGTAGCCTTCTTGCTCCAGACGTTTAACTCTATCTAAACAAGGACTAGGACTTAAATTCACTTGTTTTGCGAGGTTAACATTTGAAATTCTACCATTGCGCTGCAAAACGTCTAAAATTGATATATCGATACGATCAAGCAGGCGTAATCTATTCGGATTAGTCATATCAGTATTTTATATGGATAAGTTAATAATATGCCCTGTAAATTATCGTAAAACGGCAAAATTAACCAGCATATTCTGCTGGATTTTAATTAGAATGCACGCTTTACACCAACAACATTTAGCGGTAATTAACAATTACCCTAAGTCTTAACACTCCTGAGGGTTGCTTATGTTATTCAATGGCGATTTAACAACGACTTGTCCGATCAGACAAAAGATCCGTGACTTCTACCGTATAGATGAAAATGCGGTTATTGATCACATTTTACCACTTGCAGAAGTCGGTGTTAAAGCACGAAGCCGTGCATGGGAAAGAGCTCGCCAAATAGTTTTAAACATTCGTAAAGACCAAGACGGTCAAAGCGGTGTTGATGCGCTATTAAATGAATTTTCACTATCGAGTGAAGAGGGTGTGGTATTAATGTGTTTAGCCGAAGCGCTGCTTCGTGTTCCTGATAAAGCAACTCAAGAAACATTAATACGTGATAAATTAGCAAACGGCGATTGGAGCTCTCACTTAGGTAGTAGTGACTCTTTATTCGTTAATGCCTCGTCTTGGGGATTATTAGTAACCGGTAAAATGGTTAACTATAACGATAAGACTAAAGAGCAACAGTTTGGCATACTCAAAAAAACCATTGGTCGTTTAGGCGAGCCAGTTATACGTAAGTCTGTTAACTTTGCTATGAAGATAATGGGCAAACAGTTCGTAATGGGTCGTACCATTAACGAAGCGATTGAGCGTGCTGCTGAAAAAGAGCAAAAAGGCTATGTATATTCTTACGATATGCTAGGCGAAGGTGCTCGCACAATGAAAGACGCCAAGCGTTACTTTGATAGCTACATGAATGCGATTCATGCTATCGGTAAAGCCGCAAATGGCCGTGGTCCAATAAAAAGCCCAGGTATTTCTGTAAAGTTATCGGCTATTCACCCTCGATATGAGTTCACTCATAGAGAGCGTGTAATGGAAGAAATCGTTCCAAAACTAAAAGAACTAGCCCTTGCCGCTAAAAAATACGATATCGGCTTTACTGTTGATGCTGAAGAAGCTGACCGTTTAGATATTTCTCTTGATGTTATTGAGGCAGTATTTAGCGATGACGATTTAGGCGATTGGCAAGGTTTTGGTTTAGCGGTTCAGGCTTATCAAAAACGCGCTATTTTTGTTATTGAATGGCTAACCGACCTAGCAACTCGTGTAGGTCGAAAAATGATGGTGCGTTTAGTAAAAGGCGCATACTGGGATACAGAAATCAAAACCACACAACAAGATGGTTTAGATTACTTCCCGGTGTTTACCCGTAAAGCAACCACGGATGTATCATATAAAGCGTGTGCGATTAAAATGCTTGAAGCACGTGATGTACTTTACCCGCAATTTGCAACACACAATGCCTACACTGCAGCGACTATTTTAGAAGTAGCCAAAGGTGATAACCAAGGTTTTGAATTCCAACGTCTTCACGGTATGGGTGAATCTTTATTTGACCAAATCGTTGATGAAGAAAAAATTCAGTGCCGCGTATACGCACCGGTCGGCCAACACGAAGACCTACTTGCTTACCTTGTACGTCGTTTACTTGAAAACGGCGCCAACTCGTCATTTGTAAATGCCATTGTAGATACCACACAACCGGTTGAAGCATTATTGCCAGATCCTGTTGAAACACTGCAAGGTTTACGTAATAAATACAACACACAGATAAAAATGCCAATTGATTTATACGGTGAAGAACGTGCCAATTCAAAAGGTATGGACTTAACTGATATTAACGTGATCACCCCGTTTAAAGAAAATTTAGACACTTGGTTTGAAGAGCATTTAATTGATGAAAGCCTAGTACCAGAGGGCGCGCTGGCAGTTAAAAACCCTGCAAACCATAAAGAAATTATTGGCCATATAAAATTACAAAATAGCGATGAAATGAAAGTGTTGCTAGCCAACGCTGAAACCGCATTTGAATCATGGTCACAAACACCGGTAAAAGAGCGCGCCAATTTGTTGCGTCGCGTTGCTGATATTTTAGAGCGCCATCACGATGAGCTTGTTGCTATCTGTATTAAAGAAGCAGGTAAAGTAGCACAAGATGGTATTGATGAAGTACGTGAAGCCGTTGATTTTTGTCGTTACTACGCAGCCCGTGCAGAAGAGCTTGCGCAAGATGAGCGCTTTGAAGCCCGTGGTGTTATTTTATGTATTAGCCCATGGAACTTCCCGCTCGCTATTTTCTTGGGTCAAGTTGCAGCGGCCATTGTTACCGGTAACACGGTTATTGCAAAACCAGCAGAGCAAACCAGCTTAATCGCACTTCGTGCCATTGAATTAATGCTATCAGTTGGTTTACCTGAGCACGTTGTACAACCTGTCATTGCTCGCGGTAGCGAAGTAGGTAAAACCATTGTTCCTGATGAGCGTATTCAAGCTGTTATGTTTACAGGTTCAACTGAAACGGGCACGCTTATCTCGCAAACATTAGCAGCACGTAACGATATTCAGGTGCCTTTAATTGCAGAGACTGGCGGCCAAAACTGTATGATTGTTGACTCAACAGCGCTTCCTGAGCAAGTTGTTGATGATGTTATCAGTTCTGGTTTCCAAAGTGCAGGTCAACGTTGTTCAGCATTACGCGTACTCTTTATTCAAGAAGACGTAGCTGATGGCATTATCGATATGCTTAAAGGCGCACTTGCTGAGTTGCATATTGGCGACCCATCATTACTCTCTACAGACGTAGGCCCAGTAATAGATGAAAAAGCGCTTAAAACACTCAACGACCATGTTGAATACCTAAAGGGTAATGCAACACTTCACTATGAGTGTAAAATTCCTGATAACAGCGAAAATGGCGCATTTTTCTTTGCACCACGTTTATACGAAATTAAAGACTTATCGGTATTGAAACGTGAAGTATTTGGCCCATGTGTGCATGTTATCCGCTTTAAATCGAGTGAGCTTGATAGTGTTGTCGACCAAATCAACAACACGGGTTACGGCTTAACAATGGGTATTCATTCTCGCATTGAAGAACGTTGTGAACATTTAGCGAAAATGTCGCGTGCAGGTAACGTATACATCAACCGTAATATGATTGGTGCCATTGTTGGCGTGCAACCGTTTGGTGGCCGTGGTCTCTCTGGTACTGGCCCTAAAGCCGGTGGACCAAACTACCTACAACGCCTAATAAAAGAAAAAGCTTCACCAGATAACGTACAAATGACTAACCTAACGCCAGATGAGCTTGATTTACACCACTACAGTGGCGCAAATGAGCAAGTAGAAAAGCTGATGGTTAACTCTATGCGCGATGAAAAAATCTGGCGTGCAACGCCACTGAATGATCGTGTTTCTGCGGTACGTCAGTTATTAGCGAAAGTAGCGACGGTTGAAATTATTGACGACCTCGCGGACGATTTAGCGTTAACACTTGCCGATGCTCGCGCTCAGTTAAACCGCTTAGAAAAGCACATGCGTAAATATACAACATTGCCAGGGCCAACAGGTGAGTCGAATACACTTCACCTTGAAGCTCGGGGTTGTGTGGTTTGTTACGCAGATAAAAGCACCTCATTTAACTTTTGGGCACTGTCTATTATTACCGCACTAGCGGCTGGTAATACGGTAATTACTGTTGCATCTGAAATATTTTACGACGAAGCGGTTGCCTTTAGAGATAAGTTTATTGCAACCGGCGTTGCTGAAGGTGTTTTCCAAGTAGCTAAACCAAACCAGTTACAAGCTATATTGGCACACCCTCACCTAGCGGGTGCGGTAGTTGCTGCACGTTCTTCTCGCTTAGGCTACTTCAGCCAACAGCTTGCACAACGTAAAGGCGCAATACTGCCAGTGATCAGCTCAGAGTATTACGACACGCTAATTAAGCGCCTTATTACTGAAAAAACAATCAGTATCGATACAACGGCATCAGGCGGTAACACCTCGTTGATGACGCTTGTTGAAGATGATGAATAGAAAATAGTCATCATTTAATTAAAAAGGCATCAATTTGATGCCTTTTTTTATTTCTAAATGTGAATTTATTTGTTACTTTCTCTAATCATATTTGTTAATTAGAGTTCACTTTGAAAACCATTCCGACTACACAGCTAAAACCTGGTATGTTTGTACAAAAGGTTGTTAAGCAAACTGGCAATATTAGAATAAAAAACCAAGGCTGGGTTAAAACTCAAAGTGGAATTGATAAATTAATAAAATCTGGCATTTTAGAGGTAGAAATCGATCCTGATAAAATGCTCACCTCTGAAGAATCTGAAACACAACCAACGCCTGCGACTAAGCACGAAATCAAAAAGCGCGATCCATGGTTAATAACCCACAGCGCTGAGCAAGAAATGAGTAAAGCTAAAAAGCTTTATGATGAAGCAAAAAACTTACAAACCAAAGCATTTGGCGATATAGAATCTGGCCGCACTGTTGATGTTGCTCCTTTTAGGGAGCTGGCTAGCGGGTTTATTGACTCCGTATTTAGAAATCAAGATGCGCTGGCGTGCATTACGCAAATGCGCCAAAAAGATGCCTATTTATTAGAGCACTCGATAAATGTGTCTATTTTAATGAGTATTTTTGCAAAACATCTCAATATTGAAAAACCAATCATTGAAGAACTTGCAACAGGTGCCCTATTGCATGATATGGGAAAAATAAAAATACCTGACGCGATTCTCAACAAACCAGGTCGCTACACTGACGAAGAATTTAAAGTGATGCAAAACCATGCGCGCTTTAGCAAAGAAATACTAGAAGACGCAGGATTAACGGGGATTGCTGTTGATATCGCAGGTATGCACCATGAGCGCTTAGATGGTAAAGGCTACCCCTTTGGTAAGAAAGGCGATGAAATAAGCCAATATGTTCGTATGGCCTCTATTGTTGATGTATATGATGCATTAACCGCTGAACGCGTTTATAAAGCGGGTATGGAGCCAATTAAGGCGTTTAAAATATTAAAACAAGGTTGCCCAGATAGCTTTGATGGCGTGCTACTTAATAAATTTATTCAATGTATTGGTATTCACCCTGTGGGCACGCTGGTAAAACTTTCCAGCCAAAAAGTGGGGCTGGTGACCCAAAGTAACCCTGCAACACCATTAAAACCAGTCGTAAAAACGTTTTTTAATGCCAAACATGGGCGTTACACTGAAGTTCAAGATATTGACTTATCAAGCAAAAGAACACAAGACACGCTTGAATCAGCAGTGAAACCCAAAGAATATAATATAGATTTAGAGGGCTTTTATAAGCACTCTATCTTTAGTTAATTGGCCACTATTGTGGCCAATCTTGCAGGGCTTTTAAGCTAAATTCATAGCCATCAAAATCAAGTACGCTCTGATCCGGTGCTATTTCTAGCACCCTCAATGCACCAATAGACTCCCCTTCATATAGCTCTCTGCCATTGAGTTTTATCCAGCGCTTATCTGCTGTCGACGAATAAATATGTGCCTGATATTTAATGCTTGGCAACATACTTTGTAGGCCATCCGGCAGTAGCTCAACGGGTTGTACCCGTGATGAATGCCGAGAGCCTTGAGTTACCTCGTAGTCGGCTGTTGTTTCTGTGTCATTAACGGCTTGCGCAAACGCATTTTTAAGCGTGTCGGGAACCGTATCTAGTTCAGCGGTTGATTCTGGCTGAGCAGGCACATTTTGATTAAGTGGTTTACCTAACACTTTGTATTTACTCAACTCATCGGCACTGAGTGTTCTTTTCGTTGGCTGAGTTGGTACACTTTGCGGTTGGCTGCTCGGTGATTGAAAACTAGATGAAACGTTATTCTGCGCCGAGAAATTTTGCGTTTGCCCTTGAGACGCTTGATTAACGCTCATAGGTAAATATTGCCCTTGTGGCGTAAGCAACATTTGCTGTACACCCGTTGGGGTTTGTACATAAACCAATTGCCCTGCCAGTGGCACAGAATTTTTAGGCGCAGTTGTAACAAGGGGCGCTTGAGGGTTTGTTACTGCTTGAACAACCGTTTTTTGTACTTCCTCTGGGCTTTTTGGTTTTTCTACCACTGCTGAGTCTTTTTGACTAAGGTCATTTTGGACAACCTTATTTTTTACGGCTACATTTTCTTGTTGCAGCCACTTCCCGACAAAAAAGCCACTGGTCAATATACCCGTTGCCAATAAACTTCCTGCGAGTAAAAAACTAATTCGACGATAGGTCATCAACTGGTGTTGTTGTTTTAATTGTTGCGCTTGCAAGTCATATTGCTCTGCGCTCATGGTATCGTGCTTTGACTGCTTTAACGCATCTAATAAATAAGACATGAATCACCTAACTAAAGAATAAATGACAGGCCAATTCCTGCACAAAAAAGCATTAACGCAGCAGCACTATAAGGCCAAATCGAACCTGTTTTACTCACCTTATTATTTGTGGCAATAAAGTCGATAGGTAAAGATTCACTCGCCGCTTGCTTAACAATATCACTGCCAACAATTTCTTGCTGTTTGGAAAATGCCCCTACTAATGCGCGTTCACACACCAGATTCATTAATCGTGGCACACCGCCTGTGAGCTGATGCACCATTTGCATCGCTTCCATTGAAAATATTTTCTTGTCACAACCTGCTATATGCAACCGGTGTTGAATATAAGCAATGGTTTGCCCTGGTGTTAGCGCTAACAAGTGATACCTGGCTGTAATACGCTGTGCCAGTTGCCTTAACTCATTACGCTTTAAAAGTAGCTGTAACTCAGGCTGCCCAACTAATACTATTTGTAATAACTTTTTATGGTCGGTTTCGATATTGGTTAATAAGCGAAGTTGTTCAAGCACATCGGGGGCAAGTAACTGTGCTTCATCAATAATTAAAATAGTATGCCCCCCCGCTTTATTATTAAACTCAAGGTGCTTTTTAATTACATCCGTTAGACTTTTCAGCGTGGCATTTTTGGCGTCGTAAGTTATTTGTAATTCATCGCAAATACTGGCTAACAGTTCAAGTTCTGATAACGCAGGATTATGGATCATGGCTACTTGGGTATTTTCAGGCAGTCGCTCTAACATGCTACGTGTTATGGTGGTTTTACCCGTCCCCACTTCACCAGTTAACAGCACAAAGCCACCGTCTTCACCTAGTCCATAGGTAAGGTGCGCTAATGCTTCTTTATGGCGTTCACTTAAAAATAAGTAGTGGGGATTAGGCGAAATTGAGAATGGCTTTTCTTGTAAACCAAAATAGCTTAAATACACCTTTATAGTCCTTGGTCGTTAATTCACGGTCTATAATGGCAAAAAAATAGCCTGGGTGACAACTACAACCAGGCTTTATTATTAAAATAGTGTAAATAAAAGAGCATTTTTAGATTCGCTAATATATTAATTAACTACTTCTCATAGCGTACTAGGCGTAAATATACGTTACTTGTTTTAGCATGTAAGCTATTTAAACCACTGGAAAATTGATAAACCCATGCCGAATTTATATTGCTAATACCCGAGGTATTAGACCAATAAGTGCGCTAATGCTTCTTTATGGCGTTCACTTAAAAATAAGTAGTGGGGATTAGGCGAAATTGAGAATGGCTTTTCTTGTAAACCAAAATAGCTTAAATACACCTTTATAGTCCTTGGTCGTTAATTCACGGTCTATAATGGCAAAAAAATAGCCTGGGTGACAACTACAACCAGGCTTTATTATTAAAATAGTGTAAATAAAAAGGCTAAACTAAATAAAAGCGCATTTTTAGATTCGCTAATATATTAATTAACTACTTCTCATAGCGTACTAGGCGTAAATATACGTTACTTGTTTTAGCATGTAAGCTATTTAAACCACTGGAGAATTGATAAACCCATGCCGAATTTATATTGCTAATACCCGAGGTATTAGACCAATAATTTTGCGACTGCGTTGCTAAAAAAATACCCGCATTAATACTTGGATCGGTACAACGGTGATCTACTATACTAGCTAACTCTTTAATACTCGGCACTTGCCAGTCGTTATAATTTGCCGTGGTGTCATTAAGTGCGCCTTTAAGTGAAGCTTGCCAATTTAATGGTTGAGTATCGCCATCGCAGCTAGTTGTTTCGCTATTATAAACTTGACCATAGTTACAGCGCTGCCACATTAGCCCTGTTTTAGTATCTGACACAGTGCCATCAATATTAATCACAAATCGGTCGGTATCATCGCTAGTCGCTACCTCTTCATAACACTGCTGCGCTGCAAGTGACTGGCATAATCCCAAGGCTAATAACATAGAGACTTTAATTAATTTCATAATAATCACCTTAACGATTTCTAACTAAGCGCACGTAAGCGGTATTATCTTTTGGATAGGCTAAATCATTGCCATCCATCATATCGATAGTGTAAGCCTGAGATAAACTGGCACCATCAACAGCCGTTTGCGAAGTCCAGTAGCGTAAATGCCCTACACTGTTAGTCGATGGTGTATTAGGGAAAAATGCAGTATCTATCAATACGTTTTGCCCTTGTTTACCGTAATCAATTAAACCTAAAAGTTCAGTATAAGTGGGTAAACGCCAGTTACTGCCGCCACAAAAATCAAGCGCATTAACTTCATCAATATAGGTTTGTAATCCACAATCAGTATCGCTCGGGCATGTGGTATTATCACTACCCGCTACATCGCCACTATTGACAGTCCCTTGCCAAATATAACGGTTTTGTCCATCACGCAACGAAGTATTTGGTAACACACCGGAATAAGGGCTTTTCACTTCCCAAACAAGGCCGGTAGTATTATCACGAATACAGCTAAAGTTTTGCGCATCATCGAGAAGCTCATCGGCAAACTCATTAAGTTTGGTGTAATCAAAAGCCAGATTCCCTTTACCCACTTTACCTAAACGACTGGCAAAACTATCGCGCCCAAGATCAGCATCTTGAGCTGGAAATTCATCATTATTACAATTAATTCGCTGAGTATTGTTATAACACTCTCCTACCCCTGTATCATTTATTAACCCAAGCGCTTTGGGTGTTACATCAATAAATACGGTATCTGTGTCGGTGCGCCCTTTTAAGTCCATAACTTGTACTTCAAAGCTAAGCGTTGCATTTAAATCAATATCAGAGGCAAAAAAGCTGGCAGTACATGACTGTGATTCAATCAGGGTTTCTGTATTACCGGTAAGTTGTTGCCACTTACATTGATAAGATTGAGTTGCCGCTTCACTGGCTGTGGCATCTAAAATAACCTTATCAAACTCTTCTACTGTTTGATTAGCGCCTGCATCGGCAATAATCACTTGAGCTGTTTTATTAAGGGTCATATCAAATTGTGATGCAGATACTCCGCCCTCATCATCTGTTACGGTGAGCTGCCATTTTAAGTTGGTGTTATTTTCTAATAATGGATGAGGAAAACTAAGCGTTGGATTGGTATAGCTATCAATTGTTAAATCCGGCCCTGACAATAATTGCCACAAATAACTGCTAATTTCGCCATTTTCATCGGGGTCTGTGGAAGTTAAACCACTAAGGGTTACAGTATCCTTATAAACTGAGGGCAAGTTTGCAGGAGCAACTTGAGTAACAACAGCAAGAGGAAGCTGATTATTAGAGGCAATGAAAACACTCAAGTCGTCATTCACTAAACTGCCATCTGACGTTTGATAGCTAACTCTTAATACCAGTTCACTGTCAGACTTTACATCTGGTGCAGTAATGGTTTGTTCAGCCCCTTCAAGCGGAAACACATCTATAATAGGGCCACTTACACGCTGCCAAGTAAATGTACCATCTGCAGGAGAGCCTTTTGCAGAAATAGTAAACTCTGATTTTTCTACAACTTGAAGATCGTTACCTGCAAATACTGATGTTTTTATATCACTGTTATCAGCACCGCCTCCCCCTCCGCATGCAGCCAAAAGCAAGCATGACATAAGTGGTATTAACGAAATTACTCTCATACTCAGCACCTTTTTGTCTTAAAATTATCTAATAAAACTATTAAGCAAAAAAAATGCCATTATAAATTATAAATAGCTATCTTGATGAATACGAACAAATAATTTAGTGCCAACTTTACTGTAATCTACTTTATATTCGCGGCCATCTAAGGATTGAATAAACAACAATTGTTTTTCTTCGCTAAATACATCAGCACTAGTAATATAAACAACGTCGAGGTAACGCTCTTTTGCATCTCGGCGGTTTTTTGGCAGTTCTTCTTTAAATGGCTCAAGACCATTACCTGTTACTTTAATTTTAGGGTGAGTCTCACCATTAACAATCACTAAATCTAGTTTTCTGTCTTTATGTATTATGGTGTTTCGACCACTTTTAATGAAAGATCTGTCTTGGCTCATAGTTATTCCTAATCCCGCAGTGAGTGCTTATATTATTATTTACACTGCGACTTTATAAACTGAGAGGGATCGCGCTTCCATTTATTTAAATTTGCGCTAAATTCCCAAATATCACTTTCTATTACACTCGCTGGTAACAGTAAGTCATACCCTGTTAAAAGCTGAAGATGTTTAGCCCTATTAGCAAACATCGCTATAAGCCCATTATAGTCAATTCCTTTTTTTGACCTATATTTATTATCTTCAACTAACCATTCTGATGGGCAATGCCCATTTTTGCAATTTTTTTGAACAACTTGCATAAAGAAATGTCGCTGCTCTATCAACAATTTACCCGCAATTCTTGGAGCTAAAGCAGACAAGAATGAATCTATATCATTTAACTTAATACCAATCGCATTAAGCTCAAGGTAATCAATGCCATTATCAACCTTAGGTATACCACAATGGTGCAAATTCTCTGGGTGTATATGCCATTGTCCATACTTATGCTGATATATTAATTGCTGCTCAGTTAAAATAATACTATAAAAAGGTTCTTGTGTTTTAAAAAAGCCAATTAAAATTGCAGCAATACATAAACTTACTAAAAAAATTTCGATAATACTTATTTCGCCTGGGCGTAATAAATTAAACAGCATGATAATAATCAAGCCAATGCTGCCGACCACTAATATTTCAATTCCATTTTTAGCGCCTTGCGCTCGGTATTTTAGTATTTGTTTATTTATATTAGCCATACTGAAAAAACGCCATATAAAATATAAACATAATAATAGCCCACAATACTAACTTTCTCAGCGTTAAACAGCGTTTGCATGATGTTTTAAAGCTCATCAATTAACTCCCATTATTACTGTTAAATATGCGCAATGACTAAGTATCAGTTATTTTTACGCTTAACGCACAAATTAATGAGATACATAACCGCCTTTTTTTGTCCTGATTTCGTACAATACTTATAATCTATTTTCAGGTATGAAAACAATGCACTCTAAACAATCAGGTAAAGCCTTATTTCCATTTATTATTTCGTTACTAATAATTTTTAGCGTTTATTTGTATTTTCCCGCATCACAGGGCGAGCAAGCCAATTACTCGGCAATGACAACGCAAGTCTCTGCCCACACGGTAAGATCGCAAGAAAACGCAATTATGATTGAAGCCATTGGCAGTGCTCGTGCTAATCAGGCTATCTACATTAAAAGCGCCCAAAACGATTATGTCACTAGCATTTACTTTGAAGATGGCGACTTGGTCAGCAAAGGACAAAAATTAGTACAACTGCAAAACCAACAAGAACAATTTGCAGTAAAAGAACTTAGCATTAATTTACAAGAAGAAAAACGTCAATTAGCCAGACTGACCGAGCTTTCTCGCTCGCAAGCGACGGCCAAGTCATTGCTTGAAGAACAACTCGCTCGCGTTGATGCCAGCGAAGCACAACTTGAAAGTGCTAAAACCAAACTCAATGAAATGGCCATCACCGCGCCTTTTTCTGGGTTACTGGGGAAACGCGAAATATCGGTGGGTGCGTATATTAATAATAGTACTGTGATCACAACCCTCGATGACATTAGTATTATAAAAGTTGATTTTAAAGTGCCTGAAAAGTATTTAGCTCAATTGAAAAACGGAATGATTGTTCGCACTCAAAACGATGCTTACCCTGATCAAACCTTCAGCGGTAAAGTAACCCATATAAGCTCACGTATCGACTCAATCACTCGCAGTGTAGAAGTAACAGCCAGTTTTGCTAATAAATCAGGTTTACTTCGCCCAGGTATGTTGCTTAAAACTGCACTAGAGCTAAGCAGTAACCAAGCGCTGATGGTGCCTGAAAAGGCCATTATTCCTCTGCAAGATAAGCATTACGTTTTTCAAATTGAAGATGGCATAGCAAACCGTAAAGAAGTACATGTTGCAAGTAGAAATAATGGCTGGGTTGCGATAGACAAAGGGTTAAGTAATGGCGAGCAAATTGTTACCGAGGGAATAATTAAAATTCGCTCAGGTAGTAAAGTAAGCGTTAAGGGGTAACACGTGAAAATTACCGATACTAGCGTCAAACGCCCCGTTTTTGCGATTGTTATTAACTTACTGTTACTCACATTTGGCTTAGTTGCTTTTAGCATGTTGCCTTTGCGAGAGTATCCAGATATTGAAACACCGATTGTAAATATTAGTACTGAATATACCGGTGCATCTGCCGAAATTATTGAAACAAAAATAACGCAAGTTATTGAAAATCGTATTTCGGGCATTGAAGGTATTAAAAGTATTAACTCATCGAGTCGTAATGGCCGCTCAAACATTACCATTGAGTTTAATATTACCCGTGACATAGACGATGCCTCCAACGATGTGCGTGAACGTGTAGCGCGTGCACTAGATAGCCTACCCGAACAAGTGCGTCCTCCTGAAGTATCAAAATCAAATAGTGACGAAAGCCCTATCGCGTGGTTTGTACTTAACAGCGAAACCATGGATTCATTGCAACTTTCTGATTATGCACAGCGTTTTATTGTAGATCGATTAGCCGTTGTTGATGGCGTATCGAATGTGCGCATTGGGGGGGAGCGAAAGTATGCCATGAAAGTATGGCTTAACCGCCAAGCGATGGCCGCCCGTGGTATTACCTCCAGTGATATTGAGCAAACACTGCGTAGTGAAAATGTAGAACTTCCGGCCGGTGAAATTGAATCAGTTGATCGTGATTTTACCGTTCGCACTGCCCGCAGCTATAAAAACCAACGTGATTTTCAAAACCTAGTTATTAAACGAGGTGAAGATGGTTATTTAGTGCGTCTAGGCGAAGTGGCTGACGTAAAACTAGAAGCCGCCGATGATGAAAGTTTATTCCGAGGTAATGGCCGTAATATGATTGGTATGGGTATTGTTAAACAAGCCAAAGCCAATACCCTAACTGTGGTTGATAACGCCCGCAGTGAACTGGAAAAAATAAAACGTAATTTACCTGAAGGCACCACCATAGAAGACAGTTATGATTCTTCGGTATTTATTAAAGAGTCAATTAATGAGGTTTATAAAACTTTAGCAATTTCTATGGGGTTAGTCGTGCTTATTATCTTTATATTTTTAGGTAACATTCGCGCCACTCTTATTCCCACGGTCACAGTACCGGTCGCCCTAGTCAGTAGTTTCATGTTTTTATTAGCAATGGGTTATTCAATTAACTTATTAACTCTACTAGCACTGGTGTTAGCAATAGGCTTAGTGGTCGATGATGCCATTGTAATGCTAGAGAATATTCACCGCCGTATTGAACTTGGTGAACCGCCTTTATTGGCAGCTTATCGCGGCGCACGTGAGGTAGGCTTTGCAATTATAGCCACCACCTTAGTGCTTATATCCGTGTTTGTACCATTAGTGTTTATGGAAGGACGAATTGGCGCACTATTTACAGAGTTTGCTATGGCAGTAAGTGCTGCCGTGTTTTTCTCTAGTATCACTGCGTTGACACTCTCTCCGGCGCTGTGTTCAAAAGTGTTAAAGGCCTCTGAAAAAGAAAGTAAGTTTAGCCAAGTTATGGACCGTTTTTTTACTAAATTAGAAAATGGATACCGTAACGCTTTAGCGTCAAACATGACCCGTAAATGGGGCTTAATGCTGAGCTTAGTTTTGGCTGGGTTTGTTAGTTATTCATTATTTTTACAAATACCCTCTGAACTTACCCCTAAAGAAGACCGTGGCACTTTCTTTGTGCTTATGAATGGCCCTGAAGGGGCAAGTTATGAAAATAACGCAGCTAATATGGCAAAAATTGAAGAGCGCTTGATGCCTTATTCTGAATCTGGCGAACTAAGTCGAGTGCTTGTTCGAGTCCCAGGTTGGGGTGGCAGTGGCGGCGTGGCTATTGTTGGCATGGCTGACTGGGATAAGCGCAAACGCTCAACATGGGAAGTCATGGATGAAATAAGCGGCAAAATGCAAGAGGTCACCGACGTTCGTGCATTTGCTATTATGCGCCGTGGTATTGGCGGAGGTGGTTCATCTCGCCCTATTGAATTTGTTTTGCAAGGTAATGATTATGCTCAACTTGCCGATTGGCGAGATAGAATTATTAAACGCGCTGAGAAAAACCCTGGATTAGTGCGTATTGATCATGATTATAAAGAAACCTTCCCTCAGTTTTTAGTCAGTATTGATAAAAATAAAGCCGCTGATTTAGGCGTATCAGTCTCTGATGTGGGTCGTACACTTGAAACCATGCTTGGCCAACGCCGTGTAACCACCTTTATTGACCGCGGTGAAGAATACGATGTAATTTTAAAGGGCACAAAACAAGACTTTGCCAACCCGACTGATATTTCAAATATTTACCTAAAATCACGTAGCGGAGAACTTGTTCCTCTTGATAGCCTTATTAGCTTAAAAGAAGAAGCCACCGCCTCGCGTTTAAACCGTTATAACCGAATGCGTGCAATTACTTTAAGTGCCAACCTCGCTGATGGTTACACGCTAGAACAAGCACTAAACTTTTTAAACAAGGTTGCCGCAGAGGAAAACGACATTGATGGTGCCATTGACTATAAAGGTGAGTCGCAATTGTTTTATGAAGGTGCCTCAGCCATGACCTATGTGTTTGTGCTGGCATTAACCGTGACCTTTTTAGTACTGGCAGCTCAGTTTGAAAGTTTTATGCATCCATTTGTTATTATGTTAACTGTGCCACTTGGTTTAATGGGTGCCATGTTTGGGCTGTGGAGTATGGGGTTAACGCTTAATATATACAGCCAAATAGGTATTGTTATGCTCATAGGGTTAAGTGCTAAAAACGGTATACTGATTGTTGAATTTACCAACCAGTTACGTGATAAAGGCGTAGAGTTTAGTGAGGCTATTTTACAAGCGGCTACACAGCGTTTGCGCCCTATTATTATGACTTCCCTAACAACGGTTATGAGTGCCGTACCTTTGGTGTTGGCTTCCGGTCCAGGCTCGGAAAGTAGAATGGTAATTGGTGTGGTAGTATTTACCGGCGTAACGGTGGCAACCATACTAACTCTGTTTGTGGTGCCAGCCGCTTATTACACACTAGCGCGAAACACACAATCACCTGAGTTTTTACAACAAAAACTTGATAAGCAAGCCGCTGAAAAACCGCTTAAAGAGATCTAAGTCACTCAGAGCGTCGTAACTAGCTGTTACGGCGCTTTATTCAGTGCACATATCCCTAACAATTGAGGAAGTACTTATGAGTTCGACCACAGAAGTAGCAACACTCGGCGGCGGCTGTTTTTGGTGTATTGATGCAGCATTTAGGCGTGTAAAAGGTGTACTCAGTGTTTGCTCTGGTTATACTGGTGGACATACTGATAACCCAACATACAAAACTATTTGCACTGGCAACAGTGGCCATGCAGAGGTAATTAAGGTTGAATTTGATGCCAGTGTTATCAGCTTTGAAACCTTACTCGCGATGTTTTTTACCCTACACGATGCCACACAACTAAATCGCCAAGGTAACGATATAGGCACTCAATACCGCAGCGTTGTGTATTATCATAATGAGCAACAACAAGTACAAACACAGGCAGTTATTGCAGAGCTGCAAAGTCATGTTAGCGAACCTATAGTGACTGAGGTGAGCCCAGCAACCACTTTTTACCCCGCAGAGCACTACCATCAGGACTATTACAATGAAAATCCTGAGCAGGGCTATTGCAGTATTTTAATTGCACCCAAATTACATAAGTTTGAAACCGAATTTAGCGAGTTTTTAAACGGGTAATATATTAAAAAGCCCGATTTAAATCGGGCTTTTGTATATTAATAAACACTATATTAGCGATTAAAACTGATAATTTGCCCCTACAAAGAAAGTTCTTCCTGCGCTGTTATAACCTAATAGCTTACCACTGGCAGCAAAGCCCGTCGCAGCAGTAAAATATTCTTTATCAGTAATATTCTCTATTCGAGCAGCTAACGACAAATTATCTAGCAATTGGTAATTGGCTGCTATATTAAATACCGTATAAGCAGCGAGCTCCGAGTCATAATACGCAATCGAAGGACGCGATGAGCGATATTGCATATCCAAGCTGGCATCAAAATCACCCCATGTTTTAGCGAGTTGATAATTAAACGATTCAGAAGGTCTACGTGGTAAATCGGTATTCGTTTTTTCATCTGTAGCGTCTAAAAAGCTAAAATTAACCGAGTGTTCAAAGCCTAGCGCTGAAAACTCTGCCGACAGCTCAAATCCCTGCATAGATACTTTATCTATGTTAGTGGCAATATATTTACCTGAGTCTGCATCATAATTATTACTAATCAAATTATTGATACGGTTATCGAAAATAGCAATATCATAACGGCCCCATTGGGTTTCTAAAGTTATACCAAGCTCATTATTTAAGGCTTCTTCAGGTTTAATATTATTGTTTGGTAAATAGTACGGGCTGTTAGTCACAAACGCATTAATTAACGAAGGAGCTCTAAATGCAGTACCGTGATTTAAACGTAGTGTTACATAGTTATTTGCTTTGTAACCAAGTCCTGTACTGTAAGTGTTTGCACGGCCATGGAAGTCATAATCATCGGTTCTAACAACCGCATTTGCTAACCATTTGTTATGGCTATAAAACGCGCCTATAAACAACGCCTTATTATCGCGTTTTTCTTCTGATGACGTTGCTGACGAGTTTGATAAATCCTCAGATAAATAATTAAAGCCACCCGATAGTTCAAGTTCTTCAGTAAGGGTATAAAGCCCTCGATATTCAAACTCAACACGCTCTGTGCTATACACTTGCTGCACATCGGTACCTGTTTGGGTATTTTCTTCTTGCGAAACGCTCACCGAAGTACTTTGGCTATATACATCAGAGGCTTTGTTCCAGCCTAGCTTAGCGGTGTAATTTTCAAAGTCGTAGGCATCGTTACCCCATGCATTATCATATTGTGCTTCACCTTCACTATACTGAGATTGCAGGCTCAATTGGCCTAGCTCAGCAAGTTCATAAGCTAAATTAAAGCCAATGTTTTTATTTTTGTAGCCATCATCATCATGATCTTTTGTGTACTCAGCCGCTGGATCTTTGCCAGTTACATCAAAACCATCCGTCTCTTCGTAGCCTAAATTATAATTAAAGCTAAGCGCCTCTTTTACAAGCCCACCAGCAAGCTGATAATTACTGTAGCTATGGCTGCCTAAAGTAGCCGAAAGCGAGTTATTTGAGGCTTTACGGGTGATAATATTAATTACTCCGGCTACCGCATCGGAGCCATAAATAGCAGCTCTTGCCCCTTTAATAAGCTCAACACGCTCGATACTGTTAACTGGAATATTCGTCAGCGATACACTACCTGAACTTGCATCGCTCACTCTTACGCCATCAACCAATACTAAGGTATATTTAGCGCTGGCCCCGCGAACAAATATATCTGCCTTTTGACCTAACCCACCATTACGAACAATATCTATCCCAGCTATGGTATTTAATATTGCTGGTAAATCTCGGTAATTCGCTTTTTCAATATCAGCGCGCTCGATAACTGCAACACTTGCTAATACATCATTTATAGGTTGTTCAAATTTATTCGCAGTAACGGTTATTTTTTCAATGGTTTGTTCTGCAGCAGATACAGAAATAGAGAGTGCAGCCGAAATGGCCACACCCAATGCAGTTTTATTTAACATCATGTCCCCTATCTCTGCCCACCGCAAAGATGTTAGTAAGTAAGATTAAATCAAGGCCGGTCTCCGGACTCAGTTACCATAATTTAATACAGCATAACTTTACCGTTGCGGGGGCAGTGTTGGGATTGACTTCATCAATGAAAACGCACCAACTTCCCGATTATCCTACTAAAAAAATCACACCATTGAAGTGTTTAGCAAGCACCTTGAAAATAGGCTGCTATTGTTATCTGTTTACTAAAAAAAGTCAACGGACGTCTAAACATCTAAAAACCCAAAGATTCAAGGTTCTGGATACGGGGTTCGGGGTTCGGGGTTCGGGGTTCTGGGTTCGGGGTTCTGGGTTCGGGGTTCTGGGTT